>ERZ826146.77-NODE-77-length-105479-cov-5.357300_pt1 | contig 105479 bp, 121 predicted proteins | sample MGYA00519857_ERZ826146 | MGnify/ENA primary metagenome ERZ826146 (study PRJEB31778, sample SAMEA3449222) | human gut metagenome | biome: human gut; feature: human-associated habitat; material: faeces | place: United Kingdom | collected 2010/2012 ...
AAAAACAAAAGTATGTGAAAAATAAGATCAAATTACTTTCTTCCCACCCTCTTTAACTTTAATAATGCTGTTATATTGAAGTATAGGCGATATTATTTGTTTTTATCTTCAAAAGGATTATATTGTATTAGAGCAAATATATATTATATGCATTCATATAGTTGGATAAATGGCATAATATGGATGCTAAGAATATTCTTATATATAATGGAGAGATTAATTATGAATAAAAAGATACTTGTTTTTCTTCTTGTTGCTATAGTTGCTCTTTCACTTTCAGCAGTTTCTGCTGCTGATAACACAACTGATGATGTTAGTGTATTATCATCTTATGATGATAATGCAGTTGTAAGTGAAGCAACTAATGATATATCTATAGATGTTACAGCTAAAGATATCACTTATGGTGAAAATGCAACTGTCGAAGCTAAAATAATTCCAAATACTACTACTGGTAATATTAAATTCAGTTTAGATAATAAAATCAATCAATCTGGAGTTATTGCTAATGGTAGTGCAAGTGTAATTTTTACAAACTTAGAAATTGGTAAACATAGTGTAATTGCAAGTTATAATGGAACTAATTCCACCCCATTTGTATTTAATGTAAATAAAATTTCTGTGTATAACATGACTATAGATGCACCTGCTGTATTCTATGGAAATAATGTTTCTGCAGTTATAACTTTACCTGAAGATGCAACTGGTGATGTAAATATAACTATTGGCAATAAAACTTACAATGGAAAACTTGTTAGTGGTAAAACTACTATTGCTATACCAAATTTAGCTACAGGAAATACTAATGCTACTGTAGTTTACTTTGGTGATAAAAAATATGCTAATAAAACTATTAACACTACTTTCACTGTAACTGGTAACACTGTTACAAATGATACCTTTTTCACTTACTTTGGGAAAGATGGTGTTTTAAATAATGATATTACCTTTTCTGATTTAATATTTGCAGGTAATTTCAGTGGACTTAATTTAAGTACCCTTACTATTGATAAAAAAATCAATTTAATTGGTGAAAAAGCTATTTTAAAGGATATTTCTCTTGTAATTAAAGCAGATAATATTTCTGTTTCTAATTTTGCCATTGTTTTAACTAACACTAGTGGTGTTGAATCAGCAATTGATGTAAGAGGAGCTAATGCAAATATAGATGCCAACATATTTTCAGTTAATAGTGCTTTTGATAAAAACAGTTTTGTAATTAATGCTGAAAATGCAGTTAATTTAACTATTAACAACAATACTATTGTTTATTCCGGTAAAACTAATGGCAATGGCATTAATAATATTATTAGAATAATTGATTCTGATAATGTGAATATTTTAAATAATTATATTTTTGCTGAAATCCCTTCAGTTCCTGTAAATTATATGCCTCCTACTTGGGCTGCTACTGTAATGTCTGCAGGTATTTATGTTGAAGGATCTGCTAATTTAAATATAGCTTCAAACAATATTGCTATTGAATATAACAATGCTAGTGGAGCTTATGATACTATTCATAATTTATACATTGAAGGTGGAAATAATGCAATTATAGAAAACAACAATATAAGTACCAAAGGTCATACCTATGTTTACGGTATTACTATTAGTGGTAAAAACTTTACAATAGCATCAAATGCTTTTTACTCTGATTCTGATAACTATTATGCTGATGGTATTCAAATATATGACAATTCAAATGGTATTTTAAAAGACAATGAAGTGTTTGTTGAATCTCCAGTTGTTGCATATGGTATTTACTCAAGTAATTGGGGTGACAAAGCCAATAACATTACATACAACAACAATAATGTTGTAGGTAACTCCAGTTACATTTATGGTATTTATGTAAGTGGAAATAATGAAACTTTAATTGGAAACGAAATAACTCTTGTTGGTAACTTTACTACAGGTGTTGCATCTAGTGCAAGTACTGTAACCCTAAATAAAAATGATATTATCACTAATGGTAATAATATAGGTAATGCAAGCAAATGCGGTGACTCTATCATTGCTGAAACTACTGGTGTTAAAATTGCTTATGGTAATGCAACTGTAACTAACTGTACTGTTAAAACTACTGGTGAATACACAGTTAATACTACTGGTGCAGGATCTGTAACTTATAATTCTTTAGTTTCAAATGTTGGTTTAGGAGATAAAACTGTTCAGGCTAATAATAAAACTATTGTAGCAAATAATGGTCCTAAATTCTTAATTGATGTTCCAGAACTTGTTAAAATTTATGGCAGTGCTGATAAACTTATTGCTATTTTGACTGATTCAAGTCATAATCCTATAGCAAATGTTAATATTACATTTAATATTAATGGCAGAAATTATACAAAACTTACTAATGGAACTGGTGTTGCATCTATGGATATTAATTTAGTATCAGGATCTTACAAAGTAACTGCTACTTATGAAAATACTACTGTAGAATCTAGCATAATTGTAACTCCAACTATATTAGCTAATGATATTGTTAAATTCTATCGTAATGATACTCATTTTGTTGCAAAATTCACTGACAGCAATGGTACAGCATTAAAAGATAATACTACTGTTAAATTCAATATTAATGGTGTATTCTATAAAGCAAATATTACTAATGGTACTGCTACATTACGTATTTGGTTAAACCCTGGAAAATATGTTTTAACTGCATTCAATTCTGTAACAGGTGAAGAATTAGGATTTAATGTTACTGTATTATCAACTGTAATAACTGAAAACTTAGTAAAATACTACAAAAATGAATCACAATTTGTTGTTAAAGTATTAAATGGTGATGGAACACCAGCTAATGGTACAAATGTAACCTTCAATATTAATGGTGTATTCTACACTAAAGAGGTTATTAATGGTACTGCTACATTAAATATTAATTTATATCCTGGTGATTATATCATTACAACTATGTATGGTAAATATGCAGTTGGAAATAATGTTACTGTATTGCCAACTTTAATTACAAAAGATTTAGACATGAAATTCCAAGACGGCAGCAATTTCACTGCAAAAACTTTAGATGGTCAAGGTAAACCATTAGCTAATCAAAACATAACATTTAATGTAAACGGTGTATTCTACAACAGAACAACTGATGAAAATGGTATGGCTAACTTACTAATTAGATTAAATCCAGGTAAATATATTATCACATCTATCTGGAACGAATACCAAGTTGGAAGAACTATAACAATTGCTTAAGAGATTTTAACTAATCTCTTATCTTTTTCTTTTTTTAGAAACTTTTATTATACTGTTTTATTTAAATAATATTATGGTTAACATAAGTAAACTCACAGCAGATGTTAACGTGTCTGAATATTATGATAAATATGTTGACATAGAAAAATTTTTAGAAATCTGTAAAGAATGTGATCAGTATGACAACAATTGGGGTTGCCCTCCTTTTGATTTTGACCCTGATGAAATCTGGAATTCATATAATAAACTTAAAATAATTGCTTTTAAATTTGATTTTTCACAAGAGGAGTTAGACAGAACATATACCCCTAATGAATTGAATTTTATTATAAAAAGACTTGAGCGAATGAAAGTCAAATTAATGAATGACATATATGCATTGGAAAGTGAAGATTCTTTAGGTTTATTTATTGGGCACTGTAATTTATGTATGAAATGCACTAAAACAATTGGTATGCCTTGTAAGATGCCATTTAAGTTAAGATATTCTATTGAATCACTTGGTGGGGATGTTGACAGAACAATTGAAGATACTTTTGGTTATAAAATCATCTATGCAAAAGATGGGAAATTACCTGAATATATGATTTTTGTCGGTGGTTTACTCTATGACAAAAAATAACTTTCCTTGGAGGATAAAAAAATGAAAATTGGTATAATTGGTGGAACAGGACCTCAAGGTCTTGGAATTGCAAAACGTTTAGCTATTGCAGGTGAAGATGTAATTGTGGGATCTCGTAAAGAAGAAAAAGCTTTAACTGTTGTTGGTGAAGCTAATGAGGAAATTAAAGAGCACAATCCTAAAGAGTTAGTTGGTATGGCTAATGAAGATGCAGCAGCTGCAGCTGATGTGTTAATTTTAACCGTACCTTTACAGGCTCAAAGTGCAACTTTAAAGACTATTAAAGAAAATGCAAAAGGAAAAGTACTTTTAGATGCAACTGTACCATTGGAAACAGCTATTGGCGGACCGGTAAGTAATCCTTTACATATAAATCCGGGTTCAGCAGCAGAAAGGGCGGCAAAAATCTTAAAAGATGCAGATGTTAAAGTCGTTGCAGCATTTAATAATATTAGTAACTCTCATTTGGCAAATATTCCAGACCCAATTGAATGTGACTGTTTGATTTGTGGTGATGATAAGGAAGCTAAAGAGATAGCTAGTGATATTATTGAAAAAATACCTGGTTTAAGATCTATTGATATTGGGCCTTTAAATAAAGCTCATTTAATTGAATCTATTACCCCATTGCTAATTGGTATGAACATTAAATTCAAATCTCATTATGGTGGATTTAGAATAACTGGTATTGATTTTGAATAAAATCTTTACCTTATTTTTTTTGAATTACAATGAAAAAAGTAAAAATAACAGTTTTAAAAACAACATTCCAAGAGGATTTAGCTAAAGAATATGGTATTGATGATTTGGGAGTATGTCCGATTCTAAATGAAGGTGAAGTTTATTATGGGGATTGGGCAAAGCCTGAAGGCTTTTGTGATGAAGCATGGAAAGCAATATATCAGTATGTATTTGCATTGTCTCACGGTGTTGATAATTTATTTTATTATGGGGATTGGATTAAAAAACCAGGTATAGCTATTGTCAGTTGTAATGATGGGTTAAGGCCAGTTATATTTAAATTGGAAACTACTGATATTGAATCTACTTCAGATGATTAAAGTTTTCCTGTGCTTTTTTGTAAAATAATCCTAATTCTTTTCCATTAACAAAAATATGGCTTACAGTAATAGCTACACTCATTTCATAGTTTTTATTTACTTTTCCCCAGGTTATTAATGGTTGTATTTGATTTCCAGTTAATATTCCACTTGTTATTGATTCAAAATCAACCCATGGGATACAGGAGTAATTAGCTATATTTTCACAGTCTCGTTTTTCCATTTTAACATTGAATTCATCTATTTTGCCGGATAACACATCAGCTGATGTTTTTTTAACATAATTATGCCAGTTTTCAAAGTCATTAAATGTTTCAGGTGGTTTTACTCTCATTTCTTTATAGATTTCATTGTTTTCATCCATTATTGGACATACTCCATCTAAATAATCATGTTCAATTACTTTATCGTTAACTATTCTTCTTTTAAGCTGAGGTATGGAGTTTACAGCTTCCATTAAACACCCTAAAGACAATACAAAAAATGAATAGTTATTTTCTTTTGAATATTTCCACATTTTTTCAACATTGATTCTGGCAGTCATTGAATATCTTGATGACTGAAAATTTATAAAAGGATTTTCATTTAAATTAAAATCAATTTCTTTCATATTTATTTCACCTTTTAAATTGAACTTTTTTTGATAGTTACTTTTTTATACTTATATTTTAATAAATATTAATGTTAAATTCATAAATATTTTGTTAATTTGTTTAAAAAAAGGTTGTTTTAACGATGAAAGTTGTTATTGTTGGTGGGGGAGCAGGCGGAATGTCTACTGCCTCAAATATTAGGCGTTTAGATAAAGATGCAGAAATTACTGTTATAACTCGTGATGAAAATGTGGCATATTCTCCATGTGCTATTCCTTATGTATTGTCTGGAAAGATTTCTTCTTTTGATGATATTATTATGAAAACACCTGAAGATTATAAAGAAGTCAATATTGATGTTTTAATAAAATCTGAAGTAACTGCAGTTGACAGCAGTAAAAAAACTGTCACTTATGAAAATGCAGATGGTGAAAAAACTATTGATTATGATAAATTGGTTTTAGCTACTGGGGGAAACCCATTTGTACCTCCTATGGAAGGTGTGGATTTAGAGGGTGTTTTCCAAATAAGAAACATTGAGGACGGTAGGAAAGTTCAGCAATGGGCTAAAACTTCTAAAAGTGCTGTTGTAACTGGTGCCGGATTAATTGGTATTGAAATTGTTTTTGCTCTTAAAGAATTAGGTTTAAATGTTACTTTAAGTGAAATGATGCCTCAAATTGTTCCAAGATCTCTTGATAGTGATATGGCTGATATTTTAACCAGATATTTGAAAATGGAAAATATTCATGTAATGCTTGGTGAACCTATTACTAAATTGGAAGGAGAAGGTGGAAAAGTTAAAAAAGCATATTTCGGTGACGGAAGCTGTATTGATGCAGATATGGTTATTTTAGCTACTGGTGTAAGGCCTGAATTGGAATTAGCTAAAATGGCTGGCTGTGATATCGGAAGATGGGCTATTTTAGTTAATGAAAAAATGGAAACTTCTGTTGAAGATGTTTATGCTCTTGGAGACTGTGTTGAATCTCAGGATTTAATTCTTCAAGCTAATACCATCAGTCATTTAGGTACTACTGCTGTTCGTGAATCCAAGACATTAGCTCGTACAATAACTGGTAAAAAATCTAATTTCAATCCTGTATTAAATGCTATGGTTTCTAAAGTAGGTAAATTAGAGTTTGGTGCTGTTGGTTTAACGTCCAGTTTTGCTCAGCAAAACAATATTAAACCTATTGTTGAAAAAGTAGAAGCACTTACAAGAGCCCGTTATTATCCTAATGCTAAACCTATGGATATTAAGATTATCTGTGACTGTAATGGTAGAATTATCGGTTGTCAAATAATTGCTGAAGAAAGAGTAGCTGAAAGAATTGATACAATGACTTTAGCTATTACTCAGGGCTTAAGTTGCTTTGAATTAAGTAATGTTGAATTTGCTTATGCGCCTCCAGTATCTATGGTTACTGATCCTTTAGTACTTGCTGTAGAAGAAGTTAGTAAGAAATTTAACTAACTTTTACGTGTAAACTTTTAAATACTTTTAGTTACTATAATATATTATATAAGAAATAAAATTTTTAGAGAGTGATATTATGCCAGAACATGGACATCATGGTCATGGAGGAGAAATGACTCCTGAACAACAAAAACAAATGATTGAACAACAGCTCAACCTCTCAAAAAACTTAGGACAAATTAAATATAAAATTGCTGTTATGAGTGGTAAAGGTGGAGTTGGAAAATCAACAGTAGCTGCAAATATTGCAGAAGCTTTTCAAAAAGAAGGATTTACTACAGGAATATTAGATGCAGATATTCATGGTCCAAACATACCAAAAATGTTAGGTGTAGAAGATCAGGACATTATGATTAACGAAGAACGTCATATGATGCCGGTTGAAGCACCAAGCGGTCTTAAAGTAATGTCAATGGCATTTATGTTAGACAGTATCGACACACCTATTATCTGGAGAGGTCCACAAAAAACAGGAAGTATTAAACAGTTAATAGCTGATGTAGCATGGGGTCCTCTTGATGTTCTTATTATTGATAACCCGCCGGGCACTGGTGATGAACCATTAACAGTTTTACAGACAATTCCTGATATTGATGCAGTAGTTATGGTAACTACTCCTAATGTAGTATCCCAGGAAGATGTTTTAAAATGTGTAAAAATGGTTGAAATGTTAAATGTGGAAAACATTGGTTTAGTTGAAAACATGGCTTACTATGAATGTCCGCATTGTGGTGAAAAACTCCATATCTTTGGTAAAGGTGATGGAAAAGAGTTTGCTGATGAAATGGAAATTACTTATCTTGGAGATTTACCATTAACTGAAAAAGTATCAAATTCACCTAATAAAGGTGGAGTAATGGTTACTATTGAACCTAAATCAGATGTAACTAAAAGATTCACTGAAATAGTTAATGATATTCAGGATGATTTCTTTAAAAAAGAAGATTAATTCTCTTCTTTTTAAACTACTTTTTTTATAAAATATTTAATGTCTTATAATGGCTATGTAAACTGCATTAATAAGGGCAATATCTTTAGAAGAAATAAAATATAAACAGCAACTCCAGTTATGATGATATATAGATTGGAGGCAATGTAACTACTGGAAATAATGTTGTTAATTAGCTGTTTGTGTTCCAGCAATAGCTATAAAAGAAATTAAAAATGATTTGTATGAAATATGATTTTGACAGCATAATTAATCGTAAAAATACCAACTGCTTAAAATGGGATTTATTTGATACTAAGCTGCCGATGTGGGTAGCTGACATGGATTTTAAAGTTGCACCTGAAATATCCGGAGAAATTATAAATAAAGCTAATGAAAATCTCTATGGATATGCCATAATTCCAGATGAATGGTACGATGCATATATTAACTGGTGGAAATATTACGGATTAAATATGGATAAAAACAATTTAAAATTTGCCAATGGGGTAATGCCTGCAATAGCAACTATTATCCGTAAATTAACTAAAGAAAACGATAAAATTTTAATACAAACTCCTGTGTATCATGTATTTTTCTATGTAATTGAAGATAATAACAGAGAAATTGTGGAAAATCAGTTAGTGTATAAAAATGGAAGCTATGAAATTGACTTTAAGGATTTGGAAGAAAAATTAGCTGATGAAAATGTAACTCTGATGATGCTTTGCAATCCTCACAATCCTGTTGGTAAAATATGGTCCAGAAAGGATTTGGAAAAAATAGCTGATTTGTGTGCTAAATATGATGTAAATATAATATCTGATGAAATTCATTGTGATTTAACTGATCCAGATAAAAAATATACTCCTTTTGCCAGTATAAGCAATTATGATTCTGTTACAACAGTTTCTCCCACTAAATCATTTAATATAGCGGGATTGAATACTGCTGCAGTTTATATTGTTGGAGATAAATTAAAGGAAGATATTTTCAATGCTTTAGATGTTGAGTGGGTTAGTAGAGCCAATATTTTTGCTATAACTGGTGCAATAGCAGCATATAAAAATGGCAGGCCTTGGCTTGATGAATTACGCCAGTATCTCTATGACAATAAGAAATTTGTAGCTGATTTTATAAAAGATGAAATTCCTGAAATTAAGTTAATAGATGCAGATGCTACTTATTTATTATGGTTGGACTGTTCCAGTTTAGATATTTCTTCAAAGGATTTTGTTAAGTTTTTAAATGAAAAAACTGGAGTGCTGTTATCTGCAGGTGTTGATTTTAGTAAAAACAGTGATGAATTTTTAAGGTTAAACATTGCCTGTCCAAGAAAATTATTAATGGACGGTTTGAAAGCTATTAAAAAAGGTGTAGCTATTTATAAATAAATTTAAGTGCAGCAGAGTTTATTTCATAATAGTCTCTTCTTTTATATCCTAAATGTATTCCGCTTTTAGAGGCTCTGGTTTCCAATCTGACCATACCGTATGAAAAATCTCTCAATTTATCAATTGCATTTTCATCAATAGCTTTACTAAAACATGCATATCCTGAATTGGTTTTTATTTTATCTTTTGATGAAAACAGTTCTTCATTGTTTGTAATGTCTACATACACTCCTTCTTTGTCAAAATCAGCATATTTTCCGCTAAATGCTTCTTCGTTCATAGCCAATTTAGTTACCTGATATGAAAGCAATGTTAAATTATCACTTGGATTCATTTTTATTTCAATATCTGAGTTTATTTCAGGATGTTTATCTAGGTATTTCTGATATTTTTCTTCAGCAAGATAAAATCCTCTTAAAAAATTTGTTTCAACAGGTAATTTGGGTTCTGATTGTTTTAAGAATTTTAAAACTGTTTTTGCATCTTTACTTTCATGCCAGTAAATTCCTAATTTGTGTTGCGGTTTGGCTGGTTTTTTAATTATTTTTAGAAATTCTTTAAGTATTTCTTCCAATGTTGTTTCATAAGTATTGTAATTTACTTTTACACATTCTACATGTTTTGTTTTACCTGCAGCTACTTTTTCATATGTTGGATCATGGGTTATACCATTTGCATATCCTGTTTCTGTTTGTATAACTCCATTTAATCTTGAAATGTATGCTTCCACTTCCCAAAAACACCCTCCAGCCAGGTAGATTGTTTTAATGTTGTATTTCATAATATTTGTTTTAATATGATAAGATTTATAAATTATTCTAAATAAAAATGTAATATAGTTAATAATAAATTTTGGAGGAGAAATATGTTTTATAGTACAATAATGAAAATTGATTCAATTGATAGATTAAGGGATATTAGGGATGCATTATTAGTTGAGCAAGGTATTAATCCTACCCGTCAAGGTGAACAAGCTATTAAAGTGGTTGTTGATAGAATTGATGAAATTCAAGCTACTTTAGATAAATCTGCTTCAAGACAATAGAGTGATTTTGTGTTAAGATTTGTAACAACCAGAAGACGTCTGTTGAGAAAAGGTGTGTATAAGTATAATCGTGTTAGAACCAGACAACAGCAGTTTGTAAGGGAAAATAAGAATTTAGTTAAAACACATCAAAATCCTAAAAAAGAAATTTCTGCTACTAAAAGGCGTAAATTAAGACCAAAAAGAGAAGCAGATAAAGGATTTAAAATGTCTTATAGATATAAATATTATAGTAATTTTTCTATTGTCGATGATGAGGAAGCTGAAGAGGATGAATTATAATCTTTCTAATTCTTCTTTATTTATAATCTTTTTTTCATTGTGAATATTTACAATAATGCCTGTGAATTCATCATCTTTTTTAGCAAGGTCTTTGAATAATTTATCAGAAACTTTAATTGGTTCATAGCCACTTACTCCTAAATATTTGCAACCTTCATGATACATATCTAAGTCAGTAAATACAGCAATTTTGAAGTTTTCTGCATGACCGATAGCTATAAAATCTCTTTCATCACCTTCACCTAAAACCGGACAAATAAATTCCATATTAAAAACCACCATTTCGGTCCATCATAAAATTTTGTGAATGAGGATTAATCACCAAACCTTTAAAATTTTCATCATCATCAGCTAATTTTTCAATATCACCTGCAGATAAAACTTTACAGGATAATTTATCTAAAAATAAGGCTGATATTTTTTGTTTGCCTTCGCTATATTCAGTAATGTCTGTAAATATAGGGATAACATATTCTTTAGAACCTTGAGAAACATTGAATTTTACAAATCTTTCTGCTTCATCAATTAATGTTAAATAAACTTCTTTAGGGTATGTTTCTTTGATATTTGTTTTAACAGAGTTAAGTTCTATTGAATTTTCACTTTTGAGTTCTTTAGCTATTGTAGCATATAACTTTATAAATTCCTTTAGTTGACTTTTAGAAGCTTTAGTTCCGTCTTTTTTATAAGTTTCTAAATCTTCAGTTTTCATATATCTTTCTCCAGAGTATAATTGATTTATTATTTCATTTTTAAATTATATATAATTAATAAATTTACATTAATATTAATTCATAGATGCATTCTTGACTTTAACATGATGAAACTTCCAATAGATTCGCTGTTAAGTTACTAAACAATATTTTTATAAATTATTTTTATTTAGTCAGTTTATAATATTCTTTTCAAAAGCTGATCCGCTTTCAAGTAAAAGAAAGTTTAATAGTATACTTTTTTTATATCATGTGCAAAGTTGCCCAATGATTTTATGCAAATTGGTCATATGATTTTGTGCAAAGTTGCCCAATTAATTTATATGTAATAAATTTAATCTATGAATTGGGGAATTATATCTGGGTATTCAAATATAAATCTGGACTCATTGATGAATAAATTGATGAATATTTAGAAGAAATGATAGGCGCCATTCTTATTGAGAGTCCAAAATGGTGCGATAAAGCAACAACAGCTTGAACAACATACAAAAAATTTCAAAGAACCTAACTTTTTAGTAGTTATTACAGGTGGCAAATATGCTTATACAACAGAAGATGATGTTAATATTATTCATTACAGTTTATAGCATAATTTAACTGTTAACAATAAAGTTAACATTGAAAAAAAGTTTTAATATGATTTTTACCATATTCATTTTAATAACTTTATAAATTTCATTTTTTATCTAATTGAAGAAAAAGGAGAGTATATCTCCTGGTATAAATTCAGCAGCAGTCCTGGTGATCTTCAATGACATTCTGACTAAATATTACAAAGTCATATTTTGGTGGGTTAATAGCTATTCCAAGGAAAGTATCATCATCTAAGTAGGTTTCCAATATGTCTGTTGATGATACAATTTCAGTTTCAAACCCTGCTTCACTGTCCTCTTTTTTAAATATTTCAATTGCTTCTTTTACTTCCTCATCATCTGTATATAATGGTATGAAGTATTCATCATCTTCACCTACTATTAATGAAACAATTTCTTTTTCTTCGCCGTCATTATGTGTTACAAGATAAAAATTATTGTCAAAGATTACATGGTCGATTTCGTGACCTAACTGATGTAATTCTTCATGGTTTTCTTCTGTTTCTTCAATGCTCATGTATTTTTCGATTAATTCTTTAAGGTTATTTTCTTTTATTTCCATTTAAAATCACCTATATATCTATAAATATGTTTAATTCATATATATAGAATTAAGGTTTTAACAATGTCAATTAGTTTAAAGGAAAAATTAGCCGAATTAATTTTTGAATATGATGAACTGAGGTTTCATATCTGTCCTAAAATTGAAGATATGTATCTGCTTAGTTTTGGTTTTCTTGAATGTGAAGCTTATAATTTGGATATTGAATTGGAAATGATTAAAAGATATATTGAGCTGTTTAATCAGGGTGAGGATTTATCTGAAATTGATGAAAAGCTGGATATTGAATTTGAAGAATCAGTTGGCATGTTGGAAAAATATATGGGCGAATTAGATTTAGCTATTGAACGAAAAGATATTCATTTTGAGTTGTCTAAAGATGATTTGGACAGTTTAAACAGTCTTTATTTGGATTTAATTTATAAATTGCATCCTTCTTTTAACCCTGTTCAAAGTATTTATGAGAAAGATTTGTTTGAAGAAATTGTAGATGCTTTTGAGAATTATGATTTAACTTCTATGAGATCTCTGGCTATTCTAATTCCTGAAGGCAAAACAATTTTTGAAGATGATGATGTTTTCATAAAATCAATTAGCCAAATCAATCAGGAAATTTATAATATTAAAAATAGCTATCCTTATAACAAAAAAAAGATTCTTGATGATGATGCATTATTTAAGGATTATAAGACTCAGTTATTGGATGTTGTAGCTAATGATTATTTGTTAATTGAAGAATACGGTAAAAAATTAGATGAATTAATTTAAATATATAATGAGTATTCATCCTCCTAAACACCACTAAAGGAGTAATAGCGAATACTCATTTTTAACCATCACCATTGTTCGTATTCGTAAAAAAATAAGATATATCAAAATACGAACAATACTATTTTTGTTTTTTAGATATATAAACTTTTATAATTTATTTTTAAAATATTGTTAATAAAATGTTATATATAAGTTAGTACAAATAGATTACTATGTTTTCAAAAAAGCTTTTCTTATCATTACTTTTAATTGCTTTAATAATATCTATGGGCTGTGCTAATGCAGTTGACAGTTCCAATTGGAAAACTGTAAAAATAAATGATGTTGATTTTAAAATTCCTCCAAAATATCAGGGTGGTGACATCAATAATGACCATACGAATTATCATTATAAGGATTTAAATACATTTGGTATTTTATGTATTGATGATTATATTGCAAGCAGTTACGGGTGCTGGCATAATTTCAAAGGCAAAAACCTGACTATAGGTTCACATGATGTAGCATACTTTTATCAGTACAATAACTTTGCAAAACATGATGTATCTCATGCTTATTTTTCATCAGGAGATTCAATATATTGTATATCCGGGGGCAGCGGATAAATGACTGATGAAATAGAGGAGATCATAATTAACACTCCTGATTCTTCATATGACACAAGTACCTTTTATGGAATATTAAATGAAGCAAAACAGGGGTATGATAGTGAACAGACAAATGACCAGTCATATTATGTTTCAACACCAAGTACTGAAAGAAACAATTATTACATATTTTGGTGGCGTTAAAAAGGTGATTAAATGAAAGAATGTCCAAGATGTGGCAGTAAATACGAAGATAATAACAGCAATTATTGTATTGATTGTGGATCAAGACTTATTAATCTGAATTCTTTAAACAAACCTGCATCAAATATAACTAAACATAAAAAAAGAGGATACTATAAAACTGGAGATTATGCAAGGGATTTAAGAGTAGCTGAAGAATTATATAAACTATATGATAGAAACTGTGTTGCAAGATTGGATAATGTTAACGGACATTTACTTGCATCACAAGCAAGAAAAATGGATATTCTTATTGAACAGAATAATAAGATTATTAGTTTATTGGAAAAAATAACTAATAAACCTTAAAATTCTGATTCTATTGATTTGATTAAGTTATAAATAATTTTATTTGTGCTTACATCAACATCATATTTTTCACCTAACCGAATAACGCTTCCATTTAATGTATCGATTTCGGTTTTTATTTTCTTTTGAATATCCTGATATGTTGATGAATAATGGTTATATGTATCAGGAACTAGTTTTGAGTAGAATAATTTTTTATATTCATCCGGTGAATCCCATAATGTGGAGTATTCACTTTTTTTGATAACTGCAAATATTTCATCTATAATACTGTTCATAATATTTTTAGAGTATTCATTTTCAGTTAATTTACCATATGTGCAGTTAAGAATTACTCCTAATGGATTTAGAGCACAGTTATAAAGCATTTTAGCCCATAAATATTTATCAATTTCTGTTGTTGTTTCACATTTAATTCCTGATGCTGTAATCATTTGAGCTATTTTTTCTAAACAGTCAGGATCTGCATTTTGAAGTGATCCTAAAAGTATAGGTTCTGTGTATACAGTTATTTCACTGATATGTCTTTGAGGTCGTGAAAAACCTGTAATTACTCTTGCACAGTATACTTCATCTTTGGAAAAATATCTTAAAAAAGGTTCATCATTAGCAAATCCATTCTGGAATATGATTATTTTACAGTTATCTTTCAAGATTTCTTTATTTTTAGCTAATTTTTTACTTATATCCTCATTAGCTACTGTTTTACTGCATATAAAAACATAATCAAAAGTTTTTTCAGGAATGTCTTTATAATCATCATATACTTGATATTCATCAGGTGTAAAAGAGTAATGGTGGAATAATCCTGTTCTTTCAAGTCCGTTTTCTTTAATTGCAGTAGCTGTTTTTCCTGTTGCATAAAAGGATACATTTGCTTTTTGTGAAAGCATAGATGCACCTAATCCTAATCCTACTGCACCTGCTCCGTCAATTAAAATATTCATTTTATTAATTCCTTTTGTCGTTACTGGTATTTTGTTTTTGATTTTATAAAATAATTTCCTATACAATAGATTTTTTACACTTGAAATATATGTCTACAATAGATTTTTTTCAACTGTAATTTTTCTGAATAATTTGATGTAGGCAATTAAAAATTATAATAATTTAGCTGAAATTATCTGTAAACAGGTTTTTACTATGGGGAATGGATGATATGGAGCAGATATAATTAATTTAAAAAGCAGTTATTCTATTGTTATGACTTTAAACATAATGATTTCATTAAGAAAATGCGAATAATTTTTTTCATTGTTTTCCTGTTTTTTAAGTAAATTTTTAATATTATAATAAACATAGTATTTTTTAATCACTATTTATTAGTGGAGGTTAAAAAATGAACAAAATAAAATATATTATTTTACTATTCATTTTGCTCTTATTGATTATTCCAACAATAGTTGCTGTAGATGATAGTATGAAAGCCGATTCTACAATTATTGTTAATGCAAGTAATATTACTGTAGGAGATATTGAAAAGATAACTGTACATATTAATGAAGATGCAACTGGAGTTATTAACATATCTGTTGATGGCAAAAATTATTCCGCCCCTATTGACAAGGGAATAGCTACTTTTAAGATAGATAATTTGGCTAGTGGTTCTTATGATGTTTTAGCCAGTTATGACGGAGATGAAAACTATCTGCCAAGTACAAACACTTCAAGTTTTAGTGTAGGAAAACATAATGCACCAATTTCCGTTTCTGCTAAGGATGTAAAAGAAGGTGAAAATGCAGTTGTTCATGTTAGTTTGCCTGCTGGTGCTACCGGTTCTGTAAAGGTTACTGTTTATGATAAAAGTTATACTAATCAGTTGATTGACGGAAAAACTACTGTCACTGTTCCTGATTTAGCAAAAGGATCATATATTGTTAATGTTAATTACAGCGGTGATGACAATTATTTGGCTAATTCAACACAGGTGCCTTTAAGTGTAGGTAAAAAAGCAGTAGAACCGCCAGCTATTGAAAACAGTACTGATGAAAACTTAAACGACATTGGGATTGATGCCTCTACAGGCCTTCCAATAGCTATATTGGCAATAGCATTGATTATAATTGCTGCTGTTGTTATTGTAAAAAGAAAATAAGTATTTACTTATTTTTTTCTTATTTTTTTTAAATTAATAATCTATATTATCTATCAGAAATAAAACTGTATATTGAAGAGAATATTTTAATCGGAGAATAATATGGATACAGCTTTAATTTCAATCATTATAATAGCTATTGCTCTGGCAATGGATGCATTTAGTGTTTCCCTGACAAAGGGATTTACACAAAAAAACCTGACAAAATCACAGATTTTATATTATGGACTATTTTTTGGTTTTTTCCAGTTTATGATGCCTGTAATCGGATACATTTGCGGTACAACAATCAGTTCATTTGTATCAACTGTAGCTCCATGGATTGCATTTTTCCTGCTTTTGGCTATCGGATTAAACATGATTCGTGAAAGCTTAGGCAGTGATGATGAAGATATTATGGATACTTTTAGCTTTAAGGAATTGACTCTGCTGGCTGTTGCAACAAGTATTGATGCATTTGCTGTTGGAATTACATTTGCATTACTGAATATGTCCCTGTTGCTTCCATGTACAATAATAGGAATTGTGGCATTTATATTCAGTATTGCAGGTATTTTCATTGGAAAAAAACTTGGAAATTATTTCGGAGACAAATTTGAAATTCTTGGTGGTGTGGTCCTGATTTTAATAGGCATTAAAATTTTACTCGGATATTAATATATCTTAAATTAATTTTTTCTTTTATATTTTCAATACTTGCTTTTCAATTCAATTAAATAATGCATCACATAATTAAACAAATCAGTTTAGTTAAAAAATACTAATTTTTATTTACTTTAATGATGATATATAATCAATAAATGTGGGATATTATGAAAAAAACATATGCGATTCTGGTTGCAGTTATATTTTTAATTTCAGTTTCAGCTGTTTTTGCAGCTGATTCATCTAAAGAAATCTTTTTAGGTGGAGTTAAATTTAGTGTTCCGTCAAATGGGGAGTTTACTCCAGATAATACAGGTTACCATACAGACAAATTTGGCATTGATCTGATTCAGGATAACTCATTGCCTGATGAGCAAAATACAATTAAAAATTTAAGCCTCACTAAAATGACTCTGTACCACCGTGATGTTTTGGCTATCTATTCAAAATCTTCGGATGATTTTAATGTTTTTTATTTCTCTGCAGGTGATAAACTTTTTAAAGCAAGCTGTAAAGAAGACAGTGATATTAAGAAACTTCAAGATATAGTTAAAAATTCACCAAATTCAACACTTACCACTGAGGAATTCTATGCCAGATTAGGTACAAATCCTTATTCTGACACTTTTAATGAACTGGATACGAATCATGACGGAAAACTTAGTATTGATGAATTTGAAGAATTAACTGAATATATAATGGAGGATTCATTTTGGGACGGTTATTCTCCTGAAGAAGTAATCATTTCTGAATTTGAAAGTCTTGACTCAAACCGTGATGGATTTTTATCTTACGATGAATTTTCAGATAGATTTGGATTCATTTAGTTTTAATGAATTGGTTCTGTCTGATATGCAACAATTATTAATGCATTTGCATTATTGAATGCATCCCTGTTGTTTTATGTTCAATAATAGGGATTTCAGCATTTATATTCTCTATTGCACATATGCCAAAAACTTGGAAATTATTTCGAAGACAAATTTTAATTTCATACACTTATTATTTTTTTAAATTTTTAAGAAAGCTTTAATTATTTTAATAAAAAGTCTATTGTATACAATTAAATCAATCGTTATTTTGATTAAAATAAAATTACATAATTTTAAAAAAGTCTATTGTAGAAAAAATTATTTGGAATTTTTGATAATGGCTACACATAAGGGCTGGCCTGCATTAAACACATCATAATCAAGAATTTCAAGATTATGATTTTTTAAAAAACACAAATATTCATTTTTGGACCATTCATTACTTTCAAAAACAAATAATTTCAATGTTTTAAGCATCAGACGCTGAAAAGTATTTCCTTTTACATAAGTAGGAAGTATTAAAATTCCGTTATCCTTAACAACACGTGTAAGTTCACTGATAGCTGTTTCAGGTTTATCCAATAAGTGCAACACATTGGCAGCCAGAGCCACATCAAAATAATTGTCTTCATAATTTATATTATTTAAATCTCCAACAGAAACTTCAACATTGTTTAAGTTTTTAGTTTTGTTTTTAGCTTTTTTAACCATTTCTTCAGAATAGTCAAAGGCAATTATTTCTCCTAAATTTGGTGATAATAAACAGGTAAAAGCACCAGTTCCACAGGCTGCCTCTATTAATCTGTCGTCTTTGCCTGTGTATTTTAAAATAAAATTAAACAGCTCTTTATTGTTTATTTTATTGCCTATAATTTTATCATAAACTGATGCATATCTGTTCCAGAAAGATTTATTGTTCATAGTATATTTTATTTATTCAATTAAACAGTTATAAACTTTTACTTTTTTTAACATTGAATTAATTATATTATACAAAAATATTTATATTATTGTTAAAGTTATATAATATATTAATTATGGTGGAGTTGGTAAAATGAAATACCAGTGTCAGATATGTGGTTATATTCATGATGAAGAAAAAGAAGGCAAATCCTTTAAAGAACTTGAAAAATGTCCTGATTGCGGATCAGATGTTTCTAATTTTGAAGTAATGGAAGAAGATACAGTCTATAAGACATATGAATGTGAAGTCTGCCATTATGTTTATGATGAAGAAAAAGAGGGTTCGGTACTTATTAAACTTGGAAAATGCCCAGTATGCGGATCGCCGCTATCAAAATTCAAAGCAATCCAAAAAGTAAAATATGGGACATATCAGTGTAAGGTTTGTAATTATATTCATGATGAAAAAAGTGAAAAAATACCATTAAAAGACCTTAAGGAGTGTCCTGATTGCAAATCAGATATATCTAACTTTGAACCAATTGAAACAAATGAAAATAACTGGCTAATTTCATTTCCGGAACAGTACATCAGAAATGATGAATCAGTAAGGCATATGGACACTATTTATAAGTTATGTGATTCCGGAAAACCCATTACAGCACCAATGGCTACAGCATTGCCAATGCCAAATTGGGATGATATTCTTATTTTAGGAAACCAGTTAAATCCAATGCCTTTAGAAGAAGATGCTGAAGTATCAACTACAACTATAATAGGTAAAAATGCTAAAAAGCCACTGGTTATTGAAAGTCCAATATATGTATCCCATATGTCTTATGGAGCTTTGTCTAAGGAAAGTAAAGTTGCTTTAGCTAAAGGAAGTTTCAATGCTAAAACTGCAATGTGTAGCGGAGAAGGGGGAATACTGCCGGAAGTTAAAAATACAGCATATAAATACATTTTTGAATATGTTCCCAACCAGTATTCAGTAACTGATGAAAACTTAAAAACTTCAGATGCAATTGAAATTAAAATAGGTCAGGCAACAAAACCAGGAATGGGAGGATTATTGCCTGGAGATAAAGTAACGCCTGAAATAGCTAAAGTAAGAGGTAAAAAAGCAGGTGAAGACATAATATCTCCATCAAGATTCCCGAATATTAATTCTAAGAAAGATTTAAAAAATCTGGTAGATGAATTAAGATCAAAATCTGAAGGCCGTCCGATAGGTATTAAAATAGCTGCAGGATACATTGAAAATGATTTGGAATTTATTAGTTATGTCAAACCTGATTTTATTACAATTGACGGAAGAGGAGGTGCTACTGGAGCCAGTCCCTTATTAGTTAGAGATGCAACAAGCGTTCCAACAATATTTGCATTGTATAGGGCCAGAAAATATCTTGATGAACATGATTTGGATATTGATCTGGTAATTACTGGGGGTTTAAGAGTTTCCAGTGACTTTGCAAAAGCCTTAGCTATGGGGGCAGATGCAATAGCTATAGCTTCGGCCAGTTTAATTGCAGTGGCATGTCAGCAATATAAATTATGTGATAAAGGACAATGTCCTGTGGGAGTTGCAACACAGGATAAAGAACTGCGTTCCAGATTAAAAATAGATATTGGAGCAAAAAGATTAACTAATTATCTTAATGCAAGTCTTGAAGAAATTAAAACTTTTGCAAGAATAACAGGACACAATGATATTCATGATTTGAATGTTTCAAATTTAGCTACATTCAATAGTGAAATATCTGATTATACAAATATCAAACATGTTTAGAGGTTATTAGTTTGAAAAACCCATTCTGTTTATTAAAAAGCGCTTTGGTGATAATTGTAATACTGATTGTATTGCTTAAATTAGTGCAGGTTATTTAATAGTATAGTTTCCCTTTACAGTGTGGACAGATTTTTCTTTTTCCGATAAATGTTTGTCCGCAGCATCTGCATTTATACATATTTCTGTCACAGTTAAGCTGAATTCCACATTCTTCACAGTAAGGTTTAGGACCTACAAATGCATGATTGCAGTTTGTACAGTAATATCTTGTTCTATTGCTTTGTTTATTTTGCAGTGATCTTTTAATTCCATAATAATAAACAAACACAACAGCCAGAACAAACAGGGAAAGTATCAGACTGCCTATCCCTGCAAATAATGTCATGATAAAACTTAAAATTACTATAACTACAATCCATTTTCCAGCTTTATAGGAGTAGTTTTCAATTGTTGCTTTATATACAAGATTTTCATCAGGTTTTGGAGTATTTGATAAGTTTCTATTTGCATCTCTTTTACCTAAATAAGTTAATAAAATATCTTCTTTTGAAGGCGGCATAACAATCACTTATATGAATTATATATTATTTTTTAATAATTTTCACTATATAATTTTATTTTTAAGTGTCTAAAAAATACTTTTATTAATTATAAACAACATATTATTTTTATATTAAAGAGTTAATGGTGGAAAAAGATGCCTAATAAAAATAAAATTGGAGAAAAAATTAAAACTTTAATGGAAGTTAGAAATGTATCACTTGAAGAATTAGCTAATGACAGTGATGTTAACATAGAATTGGTTGAGAAAATATTAAACGGGGAAATTATACCATCTCTTACTCCTTTAACCAAAATAGCTAGAGTACTTGGTGTTAGAATAGGTACTTTTATTGATGATGATGAACAAACAGGACCTTTAGTCGTTAGAAAAGGAAAAAGCGATAAAGTTGTATACTTTTCAGGTGATGAAAACAAGACAGATGACAGTAATCTGGAATTCTACTCATTGGCTGCCGGAAAAAGTGACAGAAATATGGAACCTTTTATCATTGACTTTAAAGTGGATGCTGAAGAAAGCCATGAACTCAGCTCTCACGAAGGTGAAGAATTCCTCTATGTTCTTGAAGGAACAATTGAAGTTATTTATGGTCAGAATAACTATGTTTTAGAAACTGGTGACAGTATTTACTATGATTCAATTGTATCTCACCATGTACACAGTTCCAATGATGAAACAGCAAAAATCTTAGCTGTAATATACACACCGGTAGATTAAATTTAATTTCAGGAGTTAAAAAATGTTATTCAGTGAAGACACGTTAGCAGATTTTTTTGAAAAACAAGTAGAAAGACTTCCGGACCATGAATTTTTAATTTATCCTGATAGAAACTTGAGATTCACATATTCTGAATTTAATGAAAGGGCTAATAATTTAGCTAAAGGATTATTATCTATTGGTGTTGGAAAAGGGGACCATGTAGGAATATGGGCTAAAAATGTTCCCGAATGGTTGACTTTCATGTTTGCAACAGCTAAAATAGGAGCTGTTTTAGTAACTGTAAATACTGCTTATAAAAGTCATGAACTGGAATATATTCTTAAACAGTCAGATATGAAAGCTTTAGCTCTAACTGACAGATTCAGAGACAATAATTATATTGATATAATCTATGAGTTAGTGCCTGAACTTAAAACCTGTCAGAGAGGAAAATTAAATTCTGAAAAATTCCCATTTTTAAAACATGTTATTCATGTAGGTCAGGATAAACACAGAGGAATGTATAACACTAATGAATTATTATTGTTAGGTCAAAATCAGGATGATGTAATCCTAAAAGAAATCAAAAAAGAATTTGACAATAATGATGTAGTAAATATGCAGTATACCAGCGGTACAGAAGGTTTCCCAAAAGGAGTAATGCTTACCAGCAGAAACATCTTAAATGACGGATATTACATCGGGGAAAACATGAACTTCTCTGAAGAAGACAGATTATGTATTCAGGTACCTTTATTCCATTGTTTCGGTTCAGTTTTAGGAGTCATGGCAGTAATCACACATGGTTCAACTATTGTAATGCTGGAGGAATTTGATCCGCTTTTAGCTCTTTCAGCTATTCAAAAGGAAAAATGTACTGCAATTCACGGTGTTCCAACAATGTTTATTGCAAAATTGACACATCCTATGTTTGATATGTTTGACATGTCATCACTTAGAACAGGAATCATGGCGGGATCAACATGTCCTGTTGAAACCATGAAAGAAGTAATAGACAAAATGAACATGACTGAAATCACCAGTGTATACGGTCTAACAGAAGCATCTCCGGGAATGACACAAACAAATGCCTCAGATACATTTGAGAAAAAAGTAAACACTGTAGGAACTCCTTTTCCAAATGTTGAAGTTAAGCTTATAGATCCGGATACTGGTGAAGACATAACTGAAGTAGGTAAAAAAGGAGAAATAGTCTGCAGAGGATTTAATGTAATGAAAGGATACTATAAAAATCCTGAAAAAACAAAAGAAGTCATAGAAGATGACGGATTTTTACACTCCGGAGACTTGGCTACCATTGATGAAGACGGATACTATTCTATTGTCGGAAGAATTAAAGATATGATTATCCGTGGAGGAGAAAACATCTACCCACGTGAAATCGAAGAGTTCATATATACAATAGATGGAGTTCAGGATGTTCAGGTAGCAGGAATACCTGATGAAAAATACGGTGAAATCGTAGGAGCATTCATAATCAAAGAAGAAGGCTCAGATTTAACTGAAGAAGATGTAAGGGACTATGCAATAAGTAAAATAGCCAGATATAAAGTTCCAAAACATGTATTCTTTGTTGATGAATTCCCATTGACAACAAGCGGAAAAATCCAAAAATACAAACTGGGAGACATAGGTCTGGAATTACTTAAAAAACGTGAAAATTAAAAATATAAAAATTAGAAAAAAACTGCTTAAGTTTCGATGAATGAATTGATTTTCTAAATACATAATAGTGATTATATGATTTCAAAAAAACTTTTAATATCTTTACTTTTTATTAGTTTAATAGTTTCAATTAATTGTGTAAATGCAGTAGATAGTTCTGATTGGAAAACAGTAAAAATAAATAATGTTGATTTTAAATTACCTCCTAAATATCAGGAGGGTAAACTTAATAAAGGTACTTATATGATTAATAATATTTTTACATTTGGTATTAGATGTGTTGATAGTAATATATCATATATGTACGGAAGTGATTATAATTTTAAGGCTAAAAATTTAACTGTTGGAACACATGATGTGTCATATATTACTGAATATGTAGATGTTGTAAATCATAATGTATCTTATGCATATTTTGCTTCAGGAGATTCATTTTATTGTATATCCTGGGATGGTCAAATGAATGAAGAAATTGAAGAAATGATAATTAACACTCCAGATTCTTCTTATGATACTGATGCATTTTATGGGATATTAGATGAAGCAAGACATAAATATGATGATAAACAAGCTGATAAAGAAAAATCTATTGAGTATGAGGATAGGTTAATTAGAGAAAAGTATTATAATCATTTTTACTATTATCCTTATGGATATTATTGGTATTGAATAAAATAACAGAACAATAAGTTTATTAGAAAAAATATCTAATAAACTTTTAAAATTCTGATATAAGTCTGGAATTAATTAGATATTAATTAAAAAAATGTGATTCGATTGAAGATTTTAGTTTTATTTAATTTAAAATTTAAAAAAGATATTTTAAAACTTAAAAGAATATTAAACTATAATGCATTTAAACAAATAAATGAAAAAACATATATTGGAAATTTAGATAATAATGAAATACTTATTTTAAAAGAAAAAATATCTAAAATACCTGATGAAAATGGGTTTATAATAATAATTCCAATATGTGGGGCATGCTATAATAAAATCACATATTTTGGAAAAGAAATAAGGCTAGAAGAAGAAAAATATAAGATATTATGAAATTAATAATTGATGGCTACAATAAAACACTAAGAAAAAAAGACAATCAAATAGTAGTCATGGAAAAAGACAATGAGATATATAGAATTTCTGCAAACAAAGTATCAGATATAACTATAATGGCTAAAGGCCATATAACATTCGATGCATTAAATCTAATGGCAAGAAACAATATTAAATTAATTAGTATCAACTACTTTGGTCAAATCAACTATATTTTAGAGTCTCCAAACCAAGAAAATGTTAATTTAAAGAAAATACAATATCAAGCTAGTGAAAATTATAAAGGGCTCTTAATTTCAAAAGAATTCATAAAATCTAAGATGAAAAACCAAAAATCAACAATTAAAACATTAAATAAAAATAAAAAACTTAAAGAAGTTAAAATAATTGAAAATAAAATTAAACAAAACATAAAAGATTTTGAAAACTTCAAAATAACTCCATCTGATGATGTATTCACATCTAAAAATAAAATAATGGGATTTGAAGGAATAACTTCAGTTAATTACTGGGAAGCAGTAAGTTTGCTGCTGCCTGATGAAATTAATTTCAAAAACAGGAATCAAAAACCGGAAAATGATGTTGTAAATTCTATGCTAAATTATGGATATGCAATACTTGCTTCAGAAATTGCAAAAAATATTGTAACATTAGGACTTGATCCATACTGCGGATTATTGCATGCAGATTTAAAAAGAAGACAAAGCTTAATTTTTGATTTAATAGAAGAATTTAGACAACAAATAGTTGATAAAACTGTGTTCAAATTAATAAATACCAACCAAATTAACGAAACAAATATTGATAAAAGAAACAATTCATTAAAATTAGAATCAAGAAAATTATTAGCCGGCGAAATAATGGTAAAAATTCATAGTGATTTAACTTTTGAAAATGAAAAAGTAACTTATGCTAATATCATTGAAAATCAAACAAAAAAATTAGTAAAATCATTACTTAATAATAATGACTATACAGGGTTTTATTTAAACTGGTAACTAATTTTAGGAAAACCACCTTATTTTTGTAATACTTTTATACTTTCCTAATAATACTTTTCAAAAAAGGATTAACATGTGTTTAAATAGTATAAAAAAGAAAATGAAAATAAGGTATGTTTCTTAATGAAAGATACAATTAAAATTTAATCAAAAAGATGCAATTAAACTTTGACTTTTGTTATTAATAATTCTAGAATTAAAAGTAAATATTTTAACTAAAAAAAGATAGATTTTCATGAAATATACAGAAAAAATAATTGAATCATCAGTATTGTTGTTAGTAATAATTGATATGATATTATTATTAATATTGACTTTTTCCAATGTTTCTCAACATGTAGAGCAGAAAATTATTTACTTTGATTTATTTGTTTGTTTCATTTTATGGATTGATTTTATATATAACTTATATAAATCAAATAATAAAAAACAATTTTTAAAAGAAAACTGGTTAACTATTATCGCAATAATACCTTTAGACTATTTTTTCTTAAGATGGTTCAGATTCATAAGAATAATACGTTTAATAAGATTCAGCAGAGTATTACTCTTTTTAAAAGGATGGGGACATTCAGTTGTTTATTTTATCAAATCAACAAACCTGGATAAATTGATATATGTTGTGGTAATATTTGTTGTAATTTCATCTATTGCTATATTATTTATTGAAGATTCAGTTACAAATTTAATTGATGCATTTTGGTATATTATTGTAACATTAACAAGTGTTGGTTATGGAGATATAACTCCACATTCAATAATAGGAAAAGTAATTTCATATTTTGTCATATTATTAGGAATTATTTTTTTCAGCACATTAACTGCAGCTATATCATCCATATATGTGAGTAAAATAACTGATGATTCTGAAAAAGATTTGAATAGTAAAATTGATGAACTTAAAGAAGAAAATAAAAAATTAGAAAATAAAATTGATGAATTAAAAGAGATTATAATGAAAAATAATTAAATTCATATTAATTCTCTTTTCTTTTTGTATGTTTGCTTCAAAAAGATGCAATTAAAATTTAACTGCAAATAAAGTATGGGAAGATATAAAGTTCTAAATAAATATATGTCTTTCAGGAGGATTAGAAAATGAATTCTCAAAAAAAAGTAAAACCTTTTAATCCATTTGGTGGTGAAATTTTTGATGATCAATCTGTAATGGATTTGAATCAAGAGTTGATTAATGGAGATATTACTCTTGAGGAATATAATCAAAGAATAAAAGAATTATGAAATAATTCTTTTTTGAACATTTCACCACATAAACCATCATATTAATCCATAACCATAAATTGGAGGATTCACCATGTCTGATAATGAAACATTAAACCGAGACAAATTATTACTTAAATTAATGATTCATGCTTATGATGAAGATTTAGCTCGTAATGAGTTAGTAGATACAAAAAAATAGTCAAATGACTGCTCTAACGGGTGTGATGTTAACATTACAATCTACATTATTTACGGATTTGCTGGTTAATCAATTTTTAATTAAAGACTTAGTTCCAGTATGTTGTAAAATATTCTTGTCTATTGTGATGATTATGTCAAGTTTGTATGTTTATTCTTTGTATAAATTTATTGATGCTTATGTCTTTTCAAGTAAATTTGATTTGGTTCCATCTCCTGAATTATTATTGGATTAAGCATGTAATAATGTTCCAGAATTTAATGCACAGGCGGAATGTATGTTTGCTTCAAAAAGATGCAATTAAAATTTGACAAGAGGAAGAATCTATGGTTTATAAAAGAAAATATAAAGTTAATAAAAATGAATTAAAAAAATATTTTCAAGATTTAACAGAACTGGAAGATTGGATACCATATATAATTCGAATGGAGTTACCTAAAGGTTATTCTTTAAAGTTAGGAAAAAATGCTACCAATAAAGATTTGTTGAGTAAACGATTATTGGAACATAAACTTGAAAATTCTAGAAGTACAATGAATGGTCACAAATTAATGGATTATGAAATTGACATATTTATTAGAAAATACTCTTATTTCACATCATTATTTGATAAATTATAATTATTTGATTTAAAAGGATTAATAATATTATATATTGAATGAATAATATGCATGTTTGCTTCAAAAATATGGAATTAAAATTTGACTATATAAAGATGTGAAAATCAATGAAAGTAAGAGCTTTAAAAAGTGATGACAAATTTTTAGAGAATATGCCTCAAGAGTTGATGGATGAATTAATAAATCTTAGAGAACCAATTCCAATGAGGATTAGGGTAATGGTTATGGATTATTGCCCTAATTTTAATAGAAAAAGATCGGATGTGATTGGGGAAGATGAAAAATTAATTAAAGATATTAGGCAAGAAAGAGTTGTAGCTAGATCCCTTGAAGGAGTTAAAGCCAGAGAATATCATAATAATCTTGCTTTTGAGTTCATTGAAAAACATCCTCAGTTTGCACCAATTATTAAAGAAATTAAATATATTGATATTTAAAATTTTTATACTATTTTTTTTATATTATTTTAAATAAGTATGTTTGCTTCAAAAAGATGCAATTAAACTTTGACCTAATTAACCGTCCCATTTTTTTAACTAACTTTTTGTATACATTATAGCAACATTTATATATCAATTCCAACAGAATAATATTTACTTGTGTTTATCTTGATTAAAAGATATACAAACTAGGTGAAAATTATGAAGAATTTTGAATTTTTAAAAGATTTTGACAGTGACATGTGTATGTTTGCTTCAAAAAGATGCAATTAAACTTTGACTTAAAACAGTAGATAGAGATGATTATAATTTAGATGAATTTTTAAAACTGCTTCAGTTATTACCTAAAGATTCAGATGAGAATATCATTAAAGATTTTAAAGAAAGATTTAAAAAAGACTATGATGAAACTTCTGAAGCTTTAGAATGGCATATAGAAACTTTAGTCAATTTTGGTGGCGATTCAACTCACAAAATCTATAAAGCAATGATTGAAGTAATTAATGACATACTTAATGATATGCCATCAACCGATAAAGATGGCATGATTGAATACTTACAGGAGATGATATAATGTTAGGAATATTCGCTTTAGCAGGAATGATAGGAACTCCAATAATTGCAGGAAAAATGCTTAAAAAAGATTTTAGAAACCATACTGTTGATTCTGTAGTTAAACCTTGCATACAATACAGTCCTATTGGTAATACTATAAAAAATAAGAAAACTATTGAAAGAAATTTTTTAAACATCTGTAAAAGATGCGAAATGACTATAAACAAACAAGATGAACTATTAGATATAAGAGAATGTAAAATAGGAGAAGAATATTTAATGTATCAAGGATTCGATGAAGAATCAGTTGAATACTTTAAAGAACTATTTAATGAAAACATGGAAATGGGGAAAAGCAGACAAAGAAGAGAAATAAGAGAAAAACATGAAAAATATTTAGAAATGTTAGAAAGCGACCCACAAGACTGGGAAGTGACAATGTATCGCAAAAATTACTACGGAAATGAACAAATTGATTATCGAATCAATAAATTAATGGAAAATGAATTATGGAAAAAAATCGTACCCAATAAACCAAGATACATCGATGGTGAAGGTACTGCAAAATATATGGAACTCCATGTTATAAAAGCACCTAAACCAATCATAAATGATTTAAATAACATATATAAAGAAGTTTGTTGGTTACAAGGATTAGAAGATGGGAAGTGGTAAAATGGAGATATATGATTATTATAAAGAAAAATATCCTCAATTTGACTGGGAATTATTAAACCATCATGGATTTCATATGGCAATAAGGAAGATAGGATTATGTAAAGCATATGAAAAATATGGAGGTGGGGGGCTATACAATTGCGAAATAGTCAATAATCAAGTATATGGTTTTTTCGGTGATACTGGTATCAAAGTAAAAGGATACATTGACAAAGAAGTAGAAAAAGAATTTATTAAATCATTAGAAGATGGTTCTTTTTACGGATTTGCTAAAAAATGTTACTATACGGTGTTCTGAAAATGAGATGCAACTGGGAATTTGATGATAGTGTGGACTTTGCTCCACCACACTATCGAAAATCAAAATATCAAAAAGTTGAGCAATTAGGTAAGCAAATAACTAATGAAGCAACTGCTTTAGAATATTTAGAAGCATTTGAATATGTAGCATATTTATATGTTTGCTTCAAAAAGATGCAATTAAAATTTAACCAATAAAAAAATAAGGGTATGATAATAATGAAGTCTAAAAATGATAAAGAATCAAAATATCCAATGACATATAAAGAATTCGAAAAAAGAGTCACTGAATTATTTTTAGATCGAGCAGACTCCCCATCTGATTTAGAATTTAGACAATACATTCTAAACAAAGAAGTAGATGATCTTATAGAATGCGAATATAAAAGTGCTTGTTCTGATTATGTTAATCCTAATTATCATTCTAATCAATTTACTGATGAAGGTTTACTCAGACAACCTGTTCGTATACTTGAAATGATTTAAAGTAGAAGTAATGATATTATTTTTCAATGTTTATGTATCCTTTCTCAATCAGTATGTTTGCTTCAAAAAGATGCAATTAAAATTTAACAACAAAGTGTAAACTATATTATAAAATTATTATTAATTTAACTAAAATGGTGGTATTATGGGAGAAAATATAATGGATTATTCAAATAAACGTCCGATTGGTGGATTGAATGTTGATTATTTTTTAGAACATGCTGAAGAAATAATAAACGATACTGAACATTTATCTAATCCCTATGATTTTGGAGTATTGCGTATTGATGATGATAGTCTTGTACGCCATTATTATCATGAATTAGAAAAAACACATAGGAGCATGTGGATGGCATTTGGAAGAAATAATTCTTTTATGAATCCTGGTGAAACTTCATATAGTAAAGCTTTAGATAGAGTTACACGTGAATATTGTGAAGCAACAGGACACTGGGACTTATTCAATTGGGAAAACATAGAAGATCATCCATACCCGGAAGAGGAAAAATTCAATTACTAAAAATAATAATCCTGGAGGATTTAAATTATGCATATCTATATTGAGGGTTCGGATAAAAGTAAGACTATTGATTTTGATAATGGTATGAAATTAATTGTAAATTATGGTACTCGAAACGATGATGGAGTCTGTGACTGGGATCAACAAAGAATAGAAGGAGATTTTAGAAAATCCATATTATATGATAAAAATGGTGAAGTTATTGAAAAATTAATAGAACCTAACCCATTTGTAGATAGAAGTTATGAAAATAACAGATATCAAAACCAAGGCAATAACTGGCAAAATGAAAAAATTTATTTCAATAATGGAATGAGAATAACATTCGATTTTGGATCCAAACTAAGAGACGGCACATATAATGGATGGGGTATGGACAATAACCATGGAAGCGGCATGCGAGTTATTATTTATGATGAACATATAAACACCATCACAGAAAAACACATGGAAAACAATGTCAGTAAAAGCATACCTGATGATGCTTATGACCCATTCTTATAAAAAAAACATTAATTAACCTAGGTAAATTACCAATTTACCCCACTTTTTACCATTTATCTAACCCTCACCCCCACCTTTCAAAGAAGTTTCTAATTGCTCACGGTATAGTATGAAGAAGACCCTCAAAAAAATGTTTTTTTTATTTATTCTATATGGTATGTTTGCTTCAAAAAGATGCAATTAAAATTTAACAAGAGATAAATATGTTAATAAACATAAAAATAAATATAAAAAATTATATGAAAATAAATTATCAGATTATGATTTTGAAATCAAATTTTTATATTAAAAGGAGTGTTGTTTCATGAGGTACTTTGAAGTTAATGGTCTTGATGCAAGTCGTCGTGTTGGTTATGGACAATTTAATACAGATCATACGGCAACCATAGACCTGTTTGATACCGAAGAAGAAAAGATGGAGCATATGAGAGGGATGTATAAGACTAGTCCTAAAGCTTTTGCTGAATGGAAAGAATGGTGTATGTATGTACATCTTTTGACTGATATTTTTGGTACTCTTGAAGATCCTAAAGAATTTGATGAAGAAAAACTATTTGCTGAAGACTAAAACCTACTTTTTTTATATTATTTATACTTTTATATTAATCCTAAATAGACATCATTATTATTTAATAAATTTCATATATTATTAAGTGATAGTTGATGTGTGTTGAGAAGAATGTTTTTGAGTTTAATGAGTCAGGATTGTTACCTCAAGGTTGTCATGAAATAACTTTTGGAGGGTATGTTTGCTTCAAAAAGATGCAATTAAAATTTGACTAATCATAGGCATGATGATTTTAAGAGAGAGTATTTGAGTATTCATAAAGAAGCTAAACGTATGAGGATAATATTATGAATTTTATTAAGTATCTTAAATTATTAAGAAATCCTAATGAGAAGTATTATTGGTATGATGTTGATAAGGAATGTATTTATATTCCTGGTGAAGATATTGCATTGTATTTAACTATTGATGAAATTGACAGTATTATTTTTCATAGAAAAAAATTTAAAAAGACATCTAAAGAACTTTTTGAAAGGATAATTTTTAATGAAAAGGTTACTTTTTGGACATTGAATTATTTTATTAAAGAATATGAAAAAGGTTTGATGGATCCCATGATTAAATGGATTGTAAATAAGGGATATATCAGTCGTGGTGAGCATTTTCTTGATAGTTATTTATTAAGTGATTAAATTTTTTTTTATTTTTAATCTTTTTTTTCTATTTTTCCACTCCTATATATTGAAGGGGATAAAATATTTTATAATTTTATCTTTTGTGAAAAAATAAAAGACATTATTATAATTATATATGGGAGGATAATATTATTTGGATGCAACTACACTTTTTAAAAACCTGAAGCATGCTGAAATAGAGTGTCCTTCTTGCAAGAAACATGAAAGGGACTGTAAGAAGGTTTATTATGATGAGTGGTGTGCTGAATTTGTTTGTAAAAATTGTGGTCTTGTAATAAAACACTTATAAAAAATATTTTATCATATGTTATTGTACAATTAGCTTCGTATTATCATTATTTGACAAGTATGTTTGCTTCAAAAAGATGCAATTAAAATTTGACTGGAAAAAAGGACACAAAACAAACCCTGAAGAATATGAGAAAGAGCCTATTATTTTCTTTGAATACACAGGAAAACAAAGCGAATATTTATCTGATGAGGACTTTATAAGTAATGATAAGTATAAAGGTAAAGATTATGATGATACTGAAAAAATGAGGGATAAGGTGATGAAAAAATGAAAGAAAAAAAATATCCCATGACTTATAAAGAATATGAAAAAAGAGTTATTGAACTATTTCTAGAAACAGGAAATTATGCTACTAAAGAAGAAAAGCTAGAATTTTTAAATGAAGAATTATTAAAAAACGATCCAGATTTTATTAAAAATTTATATAAAAGTGATTGTTATAAATATGATTATCCTGAAAAACAAGGTATAATGGACCCAGAGTATATTTTTTCTGATAGGAGATTATTGATAATCCCAGTTTATAATTTGGAAATGCTTTTCTAAAAAATCATAAAAATCATGGAAAAAAACTTGCAATAATAATAAATGTATGAGTTAGGTGAGCAGTAATGAAATATGAAATTAATAAAGAATTATTACCTGAGTATTATGATGCACTTATAAATTTTAAAGATTGGATTCCTAGTGTTATTCAATTTGAATTACCCACTGAAATTAGTTTAGCAGTAGGAGGAGATAATAAGGCTCTTCAATTTGATAATCAGTTTAACCATTCTCGTGAAAAACAAATAAAATTTAGTGATGAGGATTTATCTTGGGAGGAAGTTTCTGATTGGGAATGTGAAATTTTCCTTAGGAAATATCCTTATTTTACTCCTTTGTTTATTATTGATGAAGATTATGTTTATGTTCCTCCTACACCTAATAAACATCAATCTACTATTAATCCTATTTCTAAACTTTTAAGAAAAATTTTTTCAATTTAAAATGTATGTTTGCTTCAAAAAGATGTAATTAAAATTTAACATTATATGATTACAAACACAATTTTATATTTCAAAATGTAATATTGTGGTAGGGTATTTATTAAATTTGAAAACAAAACTATGTATTGCAGGGAAGTTTGCAGGATTTGGGCGATACGTGAACAGAAAGCAAAGTATCAACAAAAATGTAGAAAATTAATTAGTAATGAATTAAGGGAGCCTGGTACAACATTTCTTTCACAGCATGCTTTGAGTGATTTTGGTTTGGAGGAAAGAACTGTGAAAAGAGAATTAAAAAGAATAGGAGTAAAAACATGAATAGTTCTAAATATTATGATGAATTATATGATTATGCATTAAATATTGTTTCTAAATATGAAGAATTATTAGATTGTAATTTACATGTTCTCCCTAAAGGATTTTTTATTACTTTTGAATTTATCTTTAAAATTAAAAAAGAATTATCTGAAGAGCAATTTAATAAACTAGGAAGAAATATTTCACAAGAGTTATATTATTTTTGTAAAAAATTTGGTGTTGAAAATAATTTTGTTGTTGTTTTGAGTAGATATTAATTCATTTCTTTTTTTCTATTTTTCCACTCCTATATATTGAAGTGGATAAAATTTTATAATTTATCTTTTGTAAAAAAATAAAAGACATTTTATAATTTATATTATTGTATATTTCTTTCGAAAAGATGCAATTAAAATTTAACAAAAAAATAAAATAAATTTATTCAACAATTTTAACCATAGGTTTAAATTGAGGGTATTTATCAAGAAAATCTAAAGCATATTGCATATGATATTCCCTAGCTTCTTTGTGTTTTCCCTCATATTTTAATCTATGAGTTACAGCTCTTTCATCCTGATCTAAAGATTCAAACTCTGGATGTTCAATATTGAATTAATCTTAATCTATTAATATTAGGAATAACTTCACGTACAATACTCATTAATCTATGTGGTAAACCTGAAGGTGTTGTAATGAAATCTCTTAATTGATCTTCAGACCAATTTTTAACAAAGTCATATTTAGGAATCAATTTTTCAACCATGCTAATGAACCCCCAGTATTGTTAGTATATCATATAAAAAAATATTATTTTTTGTAGTATGGATTTTCTTTAATAATTTCGCTAATTAAATTATTTTGATTATCAAAAACTTGCTCAAGATAATGAGAAGCATAATCTCTCTTCCTTTCAATAAATCCAATATTGGCTTTATGAATATACAATTTAATCAGTTTTCCATCATCTAATGGTAAAATATCATAGAATAAGTCTTCTGAATTTTCATATGGTTCTTCAAATAATAATATAGAATCATCAACAAATATTTCACTTTCTTCAGGAAGCACTCTTTTATAATATTCTGTGACTGCTTAATCAAGATATGTTTTAGGTATTTTATAAAACTCCTCAGAAGGTAACTCTCTAAGTTCTTCCCAAGTCATACTTTCATATTTATTCATAAAACCACCTATTGAACTTCAATATTATATTGTTTGTTTTTAGACATATAATTTTTTACAAATTTACTAGCTCTTTTATTCGTATGTTTATTTCGAAAATATTTAATTAAAAGTTAACTCCATGTTTTTTCACTTTCCTTTAAAAAATAGTCTTTATTCTGTTGAATTAAAATATTTAAAGATAATCCATTCATCATCAAACAAAGCATTGTTATTACATTTTCTTCCCTACAATCTTTTTTAAAGTAGTTTAAAATAAAAATAAAAAAATAATAATACAATAAAAAAAATAAATTATATTATGATATACAATATTGCTGTTTTTGGATCATGTGCAAGTAGAGATAATTTTTACAGTGGCATAAATCCAGATTATAAAAAATATTTTAACTGCTCTATTTCATCACAAAGAGGTTCAATAATAAGTCTTATGCAAGAACCAGTATCCTTTAAAAATCAGGATATCCCAAATATTGCCAGAAAATAGGGTGAATAAAGCAGGAACACTTTATTAATCAAGATTTAACTAAGAACTTTTTAGCAGAAGTAAAAAAGTTTAAACCAGATTATATTTTAATTGATAATTATTTTGAAGTGATTTTTGGTATAATAAAATATGAAAACTGTTTTATTACAAATAATTACTGGGATTTGCCAAAAACAAAATTTCATACTGAAATTAAACCATACACAAAAATCAATATGTATAATGACCCAAACACTTATTTAAAATTATACAAAAAAAATATGGGCTTATTTTTAGATCATATTCAAAAAGAATCACCAAATTCACAAATAATTTTAAATCCCGTTCGATTAGGTTATAAAATACTTAAAAATGATAATAAGATAGAAGTAAATAAAAATTTTAAATCCAATGCAAAAAACACCAATAAACTTTTAAAAAAAGTAGATAATATATTAAAAAAGCAAAAAGATGTAATCACCCTTAAAATTAAAAAAGAAAGAATACTGGATGAAAATCATGAATGGGGATTAGGACAAGTACATTACACTCAACCATACTATTTAAACATTTTAAATCAATTAAAACAAATCTCAAAAAATGACAAATCATTATTATCAAAAATATATGAATTATTTTAAGATGAAGCAGTTGCAGGTGAAGTTTTAGAAAAAATATCATGTTTTCGCTAGAATGAGATAATATTATGAAGTTATTCCAATGAAATGGGAAAAAAATAATTTTCTGAAAATAATCCCCATTACTGTAATGTGCCTGATTTATCATACTCAAAAATGGCAATTTTCCGTTAAGATATGCCTAAACTATTTATTAAATCATATGTAACTATAATATATGAAAGTAGATTTTAGTCTGGTCATACTGGGGATTTTCATTCTTTTAATGATTTATTTTGCAGTATTTTTAGAAATAGACATTGAATATATATTTTTGGCATGTTTTATATTTGCATTTATTGTTAATGGAAGAGATTATAAAAATGAGACTTCAAAAAAAGAGTTTATTATTGGAAACTCTGTTTCTTCCGTAGTTGGAGCAGTAATACTTTTTGCCATAATATTTGGTGCAAGCGGATTTTTATTGGATACTCTCCATGATGCCAAATTCAATGAGGAAATAGATGAAATCGGACATCACAATAACACAGTTACTGTTGATGAATTTACACAGTTCGGTCCTGATTTTTCCAAAGCTTACTGGATTGTTGGAGATGACGGAAGAAAATATACCATAAGCGAAGGAATGCATAATAAATTAAATGCAGAATATAATAATTCAGTTGCAGGCCATAAACTAAACATATTTTTCAATGTTAAAAAAACAGCCAGAAGCGGTCATATCAATATGGCAGATAACATAACAACGGATAGGAAATAATAATTAAAGAGTTAATGATTCAATAGCTAAGTTATGGCTGGATTGAACATTATTGAGTTTGAATTTAGGTAATTTTTTAATCATATGGACTGTCTGAAGGGCATTGTTTGTATCTACAGTTGTTTCAAATCCCATTTTTTTCCAAAAGTTTAATCCCCCATTTAAATTTTTATGGGTGTGGAGATAAATTTCTTTATAGCTGTTTAAATAGCTAAATGACTCTACTACTTTGAACAGTTTTGTTGCAAGACCTAATCTTCTGTATTTTTCATCAACATATAATCTCCAAATACTTGCAGTATCTTTTTTATTATATAATCCTTCAAATTCTCTGAATTTTTTGTCATAGCCTCTTACAGCTATTGTAGCTATTATTTCATCATTTTCAGGATTTTTTGCTAGGAACAAATTATTTTTTCTCGGATTTATGTAATATTCATTTAGTTTCATTATGTCTTTATGATATTCCGGCACATATCCGTATCCGTATTCTTTTTTGATCTGCTTAAATAAAAACTCCTGAGTTCTGGTTTTTTCACAAATATTGTCAGACAGTTGAATAATTTTAAAGTTCACTTTTTGCCCCTCCATTAAATGTATTACTTTTTTGAAAATTTTAATCTATTTTTAATACTTTATTTTTTAAAAAAATGAAAGTATTACTTTATTTCTTAAATTGAAGCTTTAGTAATACTTTATTATCATATACTAAACTTTAATATATAATAAACTAGAAAATACTATATATAATTTGTTATTTAATTTGAAAAAATATCGTGATATTATGAGTTGTTATAAATATTGGGGTAAAATTGAAGAAATAGCTGATAAACTTTCCAATTTCGGTAATCTTGATGATGATATGGACGCTTTGGATGATGTTGCTATTGATGAGGTTATTGAGATTTTAGATGAAGTTGAAGTTATTGCACATGATAAAACAATCGATTTTGACTCTGCTAAACATATTCTTGATGATGAAAAGATGAACCGTGCATTAAAATTAATCCGTAAGTTTTATGTTTATGTCGGTGTCAGACTGGAAATGGAAAATGCATTAAAAATACTTAACTCAGATAATCCAAGAGAAGTACTTGACTCTTTTCACTTTTATGAGCGTTATATAGGATTAATTAATAATGAAAGTAAATTAGCTAAATTCAATGATGAAAAAACCTTTTTATTCCTGGGAAGCGGACCGCTGCCTTTAACTTTAATCATGTTCAATGAAGTATTCGGATGTAAATGTATTGGAATTGAACAGCAGGAAGATGTAGCCCAGTTATCCAGAAAAGTTTTGAAAAAATTAAACCTTGATGACGATATTAAAATTGTTATAGGTAATGAAAATACAATAGCTGATTTGGATTATGATATTTTGATGGTAGCTGCTTTTGCAGAACCTAAAGAAAGGGTATTTTCCAATATTTGGGATGTGGTAAGTGAAAAAACACCTGTTCTTTATAGAACCTATACCGGTATGAGAGCTATTTTATACTCTCCTGTTACTGAAAAAGACACCAGGGGATTCCATAAGGAAGTAATGCTCCTGCCTACAGGCAATACAAACAATACTTCAGTATTAATTAGAAAAATTACCTAAGATATTTTTTCTACCTTTTTTATATTTTTAATTTTTGTTAAATCAGACAAAATGCTGTTTTGACAGTTTATGTTTTTTAAAAAAGCCCTGCTCTGCAATATCATTAAATGAAAATCATGTTTTCACCTGTTTTCAAAACATAATTATTATATATTGTTAACAAGATAAATAAAAACAATTGGAGGGATGTTTTTATGGTTAATTGTCCTAATTGCGGTGTATTAGTTGAAAAAGATTCTAAATTCTGCCAGGAATGTGGAACAAAAATAGTAGATAATTCTGATTCAAATACTCAAACTGATGTCGGCAGTGATTATGAAAAAAATAAAAGATATGCATTAATAGGAATCGGTTATTTGACAGTTTTAATTCTTTTAATTTCTGTACTTTCCGCATGGTATAATGTTAAAGTAATAAATGCAGACAGGCTATTGCTATATCCGTTATTGTCAATTATGCTGTCTGTTTATGTGTCACTAAAATTAATCAGTGATGAAAAAACTTTTAAACATGGAATAATTATACCAATCGTTTCATTTATAATATTTATTTTTGGAATTTAAGAGAATTTGGAACATATATAACATAATAGGTGTAACTTAATGAAAATTACTGTATATCTTGGATCACATGAAGGTAGTGACCCCTTTCTGAAAGAAGCTGTAAGGGAACTTGGTGTGTGGATTGCTGAAAATAATCATATACTTGTTTATGGCGGTTCAAAAATAGGATTGATGGGGGAACTTGCAGACAGTGTCCTGAATGCTGAAGGTATGGCAATTGGTGTTGAACCTGAGTTTTTTATAGACGATAACCTGCAGCATAAAAATTTAAGCGAACTTATAATAACCAGTGATCTGCAGGATAGAAAGAGAAAAATGATTGAGCTTGGAGATGCTTTCATTGCTTTTCCGGGAGGTACCGGTACTTTAGATGAAATAACTGAAATAATGACTAAAGTTGCCCTAAAACAGATAAATGCTCCATGTATTGTATATAATCTTAATGGATATTATGATAACCTGAAAGTTCTTTTGGATCATATGATTGAAATGGGTTTATCTACATCAGATAAGCAGAAAAAAATCTATTTTCCCAATAATCTTTTAGAAATAGAAGAGATTTTAACTGATACTAATGAGTAATATGTGTTTAAATAGTATAAACAATATAATAATATTTTAAGTATGATATTTTTTATCATATTTTAAATATGTAATTTTGGTGAAGAGATGGACAATGAAAGAACTATTATAGCCATACTTATACTGATTGTGTGCTGCATTATCGGTGGTTTGATTTATACTGTTTCACTAAGTAATGAACCGGCAAATAATACAACATTAAATAATACTGCAAATATTACTAATAACACTACTAATGATACTGCTGATGTTCAGCCAGTATCTGATGAACATAAATCATATTCTTCTGCATCTTCACAATCTGAGGATCCTCATTCTGATTGGGTTTGTGAAGGTGATACATGGTACAGTAAACAGGATAGTGATGGGGAAGGTTATGTTTTATATGATAAAGCTTCTGGAAGACCTATAGGTAGTGGAGACATGCCTGACAGACATGGATACCATAGCCAGGATTATATTAATACTTATGGTTCAACAGTAAAATACAGAAGTAATGGAGAATATTATGATGATTAAGGAATTTCATAATTCCTTTTTTTCTTTTTTGTGGGAAATTATTTTATAGTGCAATTTATAAAATAAAAATTAATAAATTTAATAAAAAGTACTCAAATTATTGGTTGAAAGTATTGGTTTAATGAAAGTATTGATTAAAATAGTATTTTTATATTAGTTACATATATATGGGGCTAATGATTTAGACCAATTTTTACTTAAAATTTCAGTTAAAAATTAATAAAATATGATTTAAGTATTAGTGGTATAATATATTATTTATATACTTTACAGAAAATAGTTATTTAATATAAATAGCTATAATATATATTAATAGTAGTATTAATGTTTTACTTATTATAGTAATTATACTTATAATAGCTATTTAACTAATTTATCTTATTTACTATTTATCTGTAAATACAGAAATATTCGGCATACTAATGCCGACTCATATAATATTTAAGATTTAATAAATCTTATAAAAAAAGACTTTAAATAAACTTATTTTATATTTAAATATTTAATTAATGATATTTAAATAGAATAAATATTATTATACTAATTTTAAAGATAAAAACAAAAATTATATTGTTATTTAGCTTAAATAAGAATATGAACAGATATTCAATTAAAAATTTATAATTTTCATGAAATTTATAAAAGAAAAACTTGCTAAATGAGTTAACATGATATAGGTCAGGCTGTTAATATATGGCAGTTTCATAAAAAAAGATTTAAAAGAAAGCTAAATTACATAGCTTTCATATTATTAAGTTTTAATTTTTGTTTAATATGCTCACGATCAACGTGAATATATTTGTCAGTTGTTTGGCTGTTACTATGTCCTGCTATACTTTGAACCTCAGCTACTGTAAGGATTTCAGCATAATGGCTTAGTGCAGTGTGTCTGAGAATATGAACACTAACATTTTTCCCGTAATTTACCGGACAATCTATATTTTCATTAGCTATTCTCTCATCACTTAACTTAGCATACTTTTTTATCACATCTTGAACTGCACGTTTTCCTATACGTTTTCCCTTTTGATTTAAAAAAAGTTCTTCACGGGTTTTCTCAGCTTCAGCTTTTTTTCGCTGAATAACAGGTCTGTAGACATCATAAGTATTTTTTCTAAGTTTTGTTATACGGTCATGAATCATATCATTAATACTGGCTAATGTATCATAGGTTATAAATGTAGTGCGGTCCTTAGACTGTCCTTTTGTTGTTTCTGCACGTAGATGTAGTTCTATATAGCTATTTACGTCATCAGGCAATATATAAAAACCATTTTCATCTAATGGAACTTGAATATCACTTTTATTAAGCCCAACCAACTCTTTTAACCTAATTCCAGAGTCAAGAAATGTAGAACAGATTGCATAATCCCTTGCATTTCCGCTTAATTTTATTGTTTCAAGTAGGAAATCACTTTGCTGGCTATTTAAGCTTATTTTTTCAATTCTTTTTTTAGCAGTTTCAGGATCTTCAACTTTAACTTCAATAATATCCTTCATTTTAATGGGATCATGCTGTATTTCTTCTTGAACTTCCTCAGAGTTGATAAATTCTAAAATATTCATCATATATGTTTTTACTGTTGTCCTTTTATTGCCTCTACCTTTAAGACAGTATCTACGGTAGTGTCTTAGTTGTTTTTTAACATTTGTGCTGTCCAGTTCTTCAATTCCTTCATTTTCAAGGTAACTGATAAACTGATTAATATTAAATGTTTGTTTTTTAATTGTTTCTGAGGTTAGGTTCTTTATCTCTTGTTTTTCTTCAAGATATTCATCTAAATATCCTGAAAGTTCTTTTGTAGCAATCATAATCTTTTTTCACCTAGTTTATGATTTTTTAATCCCAATTTTTGCTACATTTTATTCTTTGTTTTTTTAGTATATAAAATATTCGTATCTTTCTTTTACTTACGTATATTATTACATAAACTATACGTTCTTTATATATAAAATTAGGCTGAAAATCTCTTTTCTGAGAAGGTGTCAAAAAACTATCAGGACATATAGGTTAGCTGCTGCAAAAAGACCATTTTCTTCAATTTTTGAATTTATAATAAAAAATTTTTTTAAAGTAATACTTTTTTTTAGTTGACACAATTAAATAACAATGATTAAATCAGATTAATGATAAAACATTATTACAAGTTAAATTCAATATTAAATTTAACCTGCATGGTGTTTTGATGGAAGAAAATGATATTTACTCAATCAGTGCAATCAATAATTTGATTGATAAAAAAATTAGCTACTGTGATGATTTTAAAAAGATCAAAATCAGAGGTGAAATAACTAATTTTAACGGATCATATAATTCAGGACACTACTATTTCTCCCTAAAAGACAAAAACTCTTCAATTTCCTGTGTAATGTTTAAATTATCTACAAAATCTTTGGATTTCGAACCTAAAAATGGTGTGGATGTTGTAGCCAGTGGTGAAGTTTCATTTTATAAAGTACGTGGAAACCTGCAATTCCGAGTAAGAAAAATGCAGGAAGCCGGATTAGGGGATTTATACATTGCTTTTGAAAAGCTTAAAAAGAAATTAGCTGAAGAAGGATTATTTAAAGATAAAAAAGCAATTCCGCAATATCCTAAAAAAATAGGAGTAATAACTTCTGCAAGCGGAAAAGCCATTAAAGATATTGTAAACAATATTGAAAAAAGATGGCCTGCAGAAATTGTTATCTGGGACACTACAGTACAGGGAGCTAATTCTGCCAGAAGCATCACTAAAAATATCTCATTAGCTAATAAAACAGATGTTGATATGATAATTGTAGGTCGTGGAGGAGGAAGTACTCAGGATTTATGGGATTTTAACAAAGAAGAAGTTGTACGCTCAATAGCTAATTCTGAAAAACCGGTTATAACAGCTATTGGTCACTCAACAGATAAAACACTTTCAGATTTGGCATCTGATAAAGTTGCAGCAACACCAACAAAATCAGCTGAATTAGCAGTTCCGAATAAAGTTGAAATTAATGAAAAGCTGAAAAATATTGAAACAAGATTAAATGACCTGATAAATTCAAAATTAGATAATCTAACACATAGAATCAGCATTTCCAAAAACAATAAAACATTTAAAGATCCTCTATCTAAGTATAAAAATCATCATACAAATTTGCTTTTATTAAAAACAACTGCTGATAAATCTTTAAATCAGCTGATTCAGTCTAATGAACTGCAGCTTGACGGATTTAATAATTCATATGTTCTTAATAATCCTGAATATATCTTGGATAAAAAAGTCGGTAAAATTAATTTATTTAAAAATGAATTATACAATAACATTACCAGTTATATATTGGCATGTGAAAATAAAGTTAATTTATGCTCTGAAAACCTGAAATCTTTAAATTTATCTGAATCTTTTGAATTAAAAAACAATTCTTTAGATTTAATTGAAAATAATTTAAATAATTCAATTAACAATAAATTAAATTTCTATACTCATAATTTTGAAATAATTAAAAATAATCATGTTTTCACTAATCCCTGTCAGATATTAGACGATAAATCTGACAGGATAACTGAAATAAATAAAAGTTTAGATTCAGAAATTACCAAGACATTAAACAGCAACGAGAATAAATTAAAGATTCTTGAAGAAAAATTAAAGATTTTAAATCCTGAAGAATTATTGGAAAAAGGATATGTTGTAAAAGATCCAGAGGAAATAAGAAAATCAAAAGCTAAAAATGTAATTATAATCATATTTTTAGCTGTTGTTATAGTACTGTTAATTTTACTTAGTTTGAAATAAAAAAGGTGATAATATGACTAAAAGTTTTGAAGAAAAGTTAGAAGAATTGGAAAAATTAGTTAAACAATTAGAATCAGACAATGTTCCGTTAAAAGAAGCTGTTGAGTTGTATACTCAGGCAAATATATTACTTAAAGAGTGTAATACTGAATTAAATGATACAAAAGCAACAATTCAAAAAATAAGTGAAGATGGAGTTTTAGAAGAGTTTTAATCATTTTCTGTTTATTTTTATAAAATTATCGCCTCTTTGATGCTTAAGATAATTTCATTTTTAAATTATATATTGATGATTTTTTTAATTATTTATATTTTTAAATCATATAATGAATAAAAATTATGATTTTATTAATTTTGTTCATTATACAATTTGAAATTAGAAAAATTTATTATCAATTGAAAATATAAATGATATCACGAGATGATTTTTATGATAAAAAGAGAATTATATTTGTCAAAAATACATAAATTCATTGATAAAGAAGAAATTAAAGTTATAACTGGAGTTAGAAGGTGTGGTAAAACTTGTTTACTTAAACAAATTATTGATGAACTTGAAAAACGTGGGGTAAATAATAAAAACATTCTATACATATCATTAGAATCATCTAAATACGACAACATTAAAGATTATGTGGATTTAAATGAATATATATTTAAACAAACTGAAAATCTCAAAGGAAAAATATATTTACTTTTTGATGAAATCCAATTAGTTTCCAATTGGGAAAAAAGTATTAATGCATATAGAATTGATTTAAATTGTGATATTTACATTACAGGTTCAAATTCCAAATTATTATCTGGAGAATTAGCTACTTTAATTTCTGGCAGATATATCAAAATAGACCTATATCCATTTTCATTTAATGAAATATTGGAATATTACAAAGTAACTAATGGAAATTTAACAAAAGATGATGAAAAATCAATATTTAATAAATATCTTAAATATGGAGGCCTTCCAAGAGTTCTTGATTTTGATGATGATGAAAAAATAGATTATTTAACAGATATCTATAGTACTATTGTTCTTAAAGATATAATTTATAGAAATAATATGCGAAATATTGGTTTTTTAGAAAGGCTAATAAAATTTTTAATAACAAACACAGGTCAGATATTTTCTGTTAATTCTATTAAAAAGTATTTGAAGCATGAAAATATAAATGTCTCAACAAATACCATCAGTACATACTTAAAACATATTACTGAAGCTTATATTTTATTAAAAGCACAAAGAGAAGAAATAAAAACAAAAAAACTTCTTAGTGTTAATGAAAAATATTATTGTATTGATTCCGGATTTTATCAGTTACAGGCTGGAGTTAATAAGTCAAGAGGACAAATATTGGAAAATGTAGTATTTTTAGAGTTAATCAGAAGAAAATATCGGGTTACTGTTGGAAATATTGGAAAACAAGAAATTGATTTTATATGTAGAAAACATGATAAAACTATTTATATTCAAGTATCAGAGTCAATTTTAGATGAAAATACACGTGAAAGAGAATTTGATCCTTTAGAGAAAATATCTGACAATTATCCTAAATATGTATTAACATTAGATGACTGGGACTACTCTAAAAATGGAATAACTCATTTAAATGTAATTGATTTTTTAAAAAATGAAAATATATGAAAATTGAATCTTTTGTATTTTACGTGATAGTCAACAGTTAAATAATCAGGTGCTTGTTGAAAATGGAACGAGTGTTTATTATAATCAAAATACCGGAACCTATACAATATTTATAGGTAATGATGAAACTCATGATAATATTTTAATTACAACACATGATAAAGATTTATTACTAACTATTGTAAATAGTGTTATCTATTCTAATGCTAATAAACTAATAATACTTCCAATAGTGATTTAAGCACCCCACATACTGTTAATATAAAAAAAGACACTTCTTCAAATGATACCTCCATTGATGATGATTACTATGAAGATTACAGTTCAGGAAGTTTTAGTTATTCTGGATCTGATTCAGGTTCTTTTGATTATGGTTCATCATATGAAAGCTCTTCAGAACATGCAGAAGTTACTAATATCGATTAGCAACAATTTAAAAATAAGTTTTTAAGGTAATGGAATTTATCTCTCAGTTTTTTCCCATTACATATTTTTTTAAGGACCATATTGTATGAATTCATCATCTATAACTAATCCACATCTTCTGCAGACTAATTCACACCTGCAATCATCCATTACAAAATCAACTGATCCGCAACTTGGACAGTGCCTTTCACTCTTAGTACTGTTTGTTTTATATTTTAATCCATTACATTCATAATTAGTCATTTTTATTCCTCTCAATTAAATTAACATATTGCCTGTTTATTATTTTGAATGTTTTTTACAAATCCATTATTCACTGCTGGTTCTTCAATTTTTTTAAAGAAGTTGGCATGTACCATATTATTTTCATAGATTAATATATGTCCGTTACCGTAGCTGTTGGAAATTTTATAATATTTTCCTAAACCTACTGCCTCTTTTTTAATAAATGAATCATCATTTATACTATCCAGTATATTTTCAAGCTCTTTGTTGGAAATATTTATTTTTTCTTTGTTGGAACTGTCAATAATGTAACTTCTAAGTAGCATTTCATTATACTTTTCATATAATGAATGATTATTAAATATTTCAAGGCCTACTTTGTTTTCTACAATGCATATTACTCCGATCTGATTATTTTCCATTTTGAAGTGTTTTAAATAGCTGTCAATATCGTATTTATTTTTTTCATAGCTGTCTCTAAGTGCATTTGTTTTGGAGCAGGTGTTTTTATCCTTTTCCAAATCATCAATAGAACTCCATACAACATTCTGACGAAGTTTGTTTTTATTGTATACTTTTTTTCTTCGGGTATTTGAGTTAGCCATGTAATTTGAATAATGAAACTCTGATTTATAGGTGTTTCTTCCTTTTTCAGAACAGTTTACAGGTATTTTTATTTCACTTTTAGGAGCTATTATCATTGTTTGTGAGATAATTCTGTTCTGGAGAGATCCTGCAATTTCTTCACCATCAAGTAAAATTAATGGAGATATGGAGTTATTTTTTAATTTTACTTGTTCTATATTTGAGTTATCACATTCTTCAATCTTTACAAGTCCCATTTTCAGCCCTTCTTTTAAATCTAAAACATCAAATGGAGTATTGGTATCACTTAAAATAGGAACTACGGTCATGTTTTCATAATTCTGCCTTTCAGCTAAACTCAAATGCTTTAAATTCATTTTTAATCACCTATATAAAGTTCAAATCATTTTCAGGGTCTTTTTTTAATTCATCTATTTCATCAGGGGTTAATATTTTAGCTATTCCCATTTCTCTGTTGTAGAATTTGATTTGTGCATAATCTTCATCTAAAATTTTATCATAAATTCTACCTGCACTCATTGTTCCTCTAATTACTGTATTTGTACTGTTTGATACATATGCAACTTGTCCTGCATGTCTCATTTCAACTTTTATAGCTTCATCATCATAGTTATTGTCTTTTTCCTTTATTAATTTAAGAATTCCGTCTTTTTTAAAAGGTTTTATTCCAAAAAAGTGATTCATACTTACTAAAGTTATATACATGTCTTCTTTCATTTTATCTATTCCTTATGTAGGTTAGTGCTCTGTTTTTAATATCACTGAATTTTTCTTCTCTGATTAATTCACCATTTTTAAAGACAGTCTGCAAATAGTCTTTGTTTTCATCAGATATTGGAACAGTTTTAAAGTAACCCTTTTCTTTTACTAATTTCAATCTTCCTGTTTTTGATTTTTTGCTGCTGTCTAACGGGTTTTTAAAGATATCATACCATGTTCCGTTCCTTAGCTGTGCTGAACATTTAAATGCATTTCTTTGAGTGTCTCTGTTTACTGAAGAATGGAGGCCACTTCCCATTCCAAATATGATGTTTTGTGCTGCCCAGCCATTTGATTTCATTCCAAATAGAATATCCCTTATTTTATGATAGTTTAAACCGTCTCCCCACAGCAGTCCGATGTTTTTTGCAAAGATTCTATATCCTTCTGTGGTTTTTACAGTTCCAAAACCTTCTTCAAGAATATTTAAACAGTCCAGCGTTGTTGAAACTGGTTCTCCACTGTCGGGTCTAAATACTACTTTATTTCCATCAGTTTTTTCTAAAAATTCATTAATTTTATCATTTAATTTATTGCCTTTTGTACTGGCTTGTTTTAAGAATTCTCTGTAGTTATAACTGTCAATTACCATAGATAATATTCCGTCTTTTGCATTATCAATTACATTAACTGTCTGTTTTACTTCACCTTCTTCTCCCAATGAAGTCATTACACTGTGTTCGGTTGCCTGTACTGACAGGCCGTATATATTATTGTCATTATAGTAGTTTTCAGGTATTGTTAATGCCGGAATTGTATCAGTTCCTTTAAAGCTTAGGAGATGTGCACTTCCACAAAGTTCTGCAGATTCTGTTGAGGTAGCTCCCCTATATCCAAAATCATGTAACATAAAGTCCAGGTTTTCTTTGCCTGATCCTGTTACATCTAAATAAAAGTTACAGAGTTTTCTTACCTCTGCTGACAATGTAGCTACTGTTGACGGATACCATACCTGCAGTAATAATGATTCCAGGTAATTCGGTAACCAGTAGCACTGTTTATCTGTGTTTTCAACAGTCATTAAAACATTTCCCACTTCTACAGGTGTTCCCTCTTCTACGGCTTTTATTTCTATCGGCAATTTTCCATCAAGTTCATCAGCTATATACATCCATCCGTCATAGTTGAATATGTCTTCACCAATGTGTGTGTTAATCAGACTGTTTGCCTGGTTTACTTTTTCTGGAGTTATAACTTGTCCTTCCAAATACTTTTTTATTATGTATTGGAGACCATAAAAGATTGTTTTGTTAAACTCTGATCCTACCCTGCTTTCCAAGTATGAATATAGTTTTTCAGTATTTTTTGGGTAAAATGCATGATGGGTAACTTTGTAACTGTCTGTCAGTAAACAGATATTGTTTTCAATCATTTTTAGTACCTCTTTTATAATATAATGTGTATATATTGTGAGTTTATACTATATAAATGTGTTTAATTAGTATTTAAAAAAAGTAAAAATGATGGTTTTTTTGATACGTGTTTGTCCCTTTTTAAGTAGGAGATATTATGCGGGGTGTGATGTTTAATTTCCAGTGTTTTTATCGTGTAAAAGGTGATATTTTTAATTTGAGAGCCAATACAATATATTTACAGTTTTAGGTTTCTTAATCTGTTATTATAAAAGAAATTAGCATGTATCAACTCATTTTCATAGATTAATGAGGTTCCTGATCCATTATTTGTTTTGATGAAATAAGACTGACCTAAACCAACAGTATTTCTTTTATTAAAATATTTTTCATTTATATTGTCTAAAACAGCCTCAAAGTCAAAGTCATCTTTTATAAGTGAATTATTTCCAACATCATCAATAATATAACTTTTAAGAATCATATCACTGTACTGTTCATATAAACTATGATTAGCAAATACATCCAAACCTACTTTATTTTCTAACCTGGCTATTACACCAACCTGATTTTCATAAATCCCGAAGTGTTTCAAATAATCATCATTTTTTTCTATTTTTTCATAATTATCCCTTAAAGCAGAGGTTTTGGAAAAACTGTTTCTTTTTACTTGAAGATCTTCAATAGAATCCCATACTGCACCTTGTGAAGCTCTTATTGAATTGTCCATATTATATTCTGCTTTTCTGCATCGAGTTTCTGAATTTGCCATATAATTTGAATGTTTAAATTCAGATTTGTAATTCCACCTTCCCTGTTCAGAGCAATTAACTGGAATTGGTATGCTTGTATTCGGAGGAATTAACATACTTTGTCCAATAATTCTGTTCTGTTTTGCTCCAGCTACTTCTTCCCCATCTACTAAAAGTAATGGAGAGGTAGCATTATTTTTAACCATAATTGTTCCAACTGTACTTTGTTCACACTCAGATACTTCAACAAGACCCATTTTAAATCCTGTTGTTAAATCTAAAATATCTAATTTCAAAGGTGAATCATTTAAAATAGGAACTATAGTTATATTTCCACATTCTTGTTTTTTACCTAATAGCAATGTCATTTAAATCAATTTTTTAATATTTTTATAACAACTTATGTTATTACATAGTTATATTGTATTATTCTAGTATATAAATGTATCTAAAAAGTAACTAATTAGTTATAAATATGTATATTAATTTGGTTCTTTTATATAACTGGTAAAAAATTTAACCAACAGTATATAAAAGGTCGGTCAAAAAAATAACCAACTATATATAAAAGGTCGGTCAAAAAAATAACCAACTACTTGAAAAAGCTGATAAAAATGGAAATTGAAACACAATCATATATTACAAATTTACTTAAGACAAACCCTAAAATAGTTGAAAATAATTTAAACTATAATGATAAAAAATTTAACAAAAAAAAAGAATATTACCAACTTAAAGAACATATTGACACATTTTTAGAAAAAGAAAGTGATGACCGATTTTTTATAATGCCCGGATTAAGAGGTGTTGGGAAAACAACAATCATATACCAATTATTCAGTTATCTGCTTAATGAAAAACAAATTCCAAAAAACAGAATATTATATCTTAATTTAGAAAACCTAAAAGATGTTCCTAACTTTAATATTAAAGAATACATTGATGTTTTCCTAAAAGATGTAAATGAAGCATATCCAACTGTAAAAAATCAGGTATTCATATTTGTAGATGAATCACAATATTCAAAAAATTGGGCATCTTTAGGTAAAATAATATTTGATGAAGATAAAAATGTTTTTATGATTTTCACAGGATCCGATGCATTGAATTTAGAGTATAACAATGATTCAGCTAGAAGATCTCTTAAAAAAGAAATTTATCCATTAAATTTTGCAGAATATCTTTATTTAAAATATGATATTAATTATCCGGACATGTTAAGTGAAACTTTTAGAGACATGATTTTCACAGGAAAAGTCAAAGAATCTCAAAAAATCGAAAATATGATGTATAATCAAAATCTAATAAATTTAAACCAGAATTACTTAAAAGAATGGGAATATTATATTCAATATGGATGTTTTCCATTTACTTTAAATAGAACAGAAGAATCAATTGTGCAATTGACTTTGGATATGAAAGACAGAATAATTGAAAAAGACCTTGATATAATAACTTCTTTTACAACTCCAATACGTTTAGCTACATACAAATTAATAAATATTATAGCAATGTCAAAACCTTCAGAGTTATCATCCAATAAACTATCCAATATATTAAATATTTCAAAAACTTCCATACAATCAATATTTCAGGCATTGGAAAAAACACATTTATTATTTCATGTTGAACCTTATGGATCTTGTGTTAAAAGACAGCGAAAATCCTGGGAATATTACTTCTTAACTAGTCAAATAAAAGCAAGTATCTATATAAAAAATGGATTAGCTACACAAAATCCAAAAGAATACATTGCAAACCTTTCTGAAAATCTTGTTGCAGCTAGTTTATTTAAACTGCAACAAAACAGAGATTTTGGAATATTTTATGACCCTGAAAAAGGTGGAGTAGACTTTCTGTTAAACACTATAATGGGCGATATAATTCCTATAGAAGTTGGAATTGGTGCTAAAAATACAAAACAGGTTAAAAAAGCTATTTCAAGATACAACTCTGATTATGGAATTATAGTTTCAAATAAAAGCAGCAGAATTCAAAAAGAAGATAATATAATAAGCATTCCCCTTTCTACATTTTCATTTATGTAGTTTCATATGTAAGAAAAGGTTCTTAATGGAATATAAATAATATTATTTTCCTTTTTTATGCTAAATGTTCTATTAGATATTAAAATACCATAATCAGAATTATAATTATTAATTGCTTTTGTTAATTGACTTTTAGTTTTTTTACCTACACCCACTTCAATCGGAATTATTTTATCAATATTTTTTACTAAAAAATCAACACCTGACTTTTTAGGATCATAAAATAAACCTATAAAATTATGACGTAACAATTTTAGTTTATATAATGATGATGCAACTAAAGTTTCAGCTAATGTGGATAAACATTTTTTACTATTTAAATTATATCTTCCAATTTCAAAATTAATTGATGCTTTAATGGATGGAGCTAAAAAGAAATACTCCCAGGGTTTTTTAATAATTTTACTTCCAGTACCATAAGCAGTTATGGGAAATAATAATTGTGTTTTTTCTAAAACATTTAAGATATTATTAATTGTATTTGGAGAAACACCTAACATTTGAGCTAATTTAACATTTGAAGTTCCACCAGGTTTTTGCATAGCAATATATGTAACAATTCGTGATATAGTATCATTAGTAGAAGTATTAAATGTTTTTAAAGAAGAAATATCTTTTTCAATTATTCTATTTATATTATTTATAGTTTTTTCATGAATTTGAAAATCTTGCATTTTTAAAGAAAATGGGAATGAATGTTGTGTTAAAAACTTTTTGAATTCAATATCTGGATCATTATCTAAGTTAATCATACTTTCTTGGATTTTTCTTTCATTAGTTATAGCTAAATCAACATTTCCATTTAGTATTAAATCTTGCAATGCAAAAGACATCTCCTTTGGAAAATGTATGTTCTGTTTTAAAAAAAGATATTCTGGAAATGTACATGGAAATATTTGTTCTTTTTCCATTCTTCTAATTGCATCAGCATGAATTTGTAATTCAATAGCCGATAAACCAGTGAAAATCATAAAAATATTATTGTTATTATCATATACTATTTTACCAGTTAATGCCCAATTTTTATCAAAATGAACTTCATCAATTAATAAGAATATTGGTTTATTTAATTCCACCATTGTTGTTTGATGTATGTTTTCAATAAAATTAGTTATTACATCCAATATATTAACATCATAAAAACTTTTCAACTCACTTACATCAAAATAAAGAATATCTGAATTAGGAACATCATTTTTAATTAAATATTCATACAATTGCAATAAAATTGTTGTTTTACCTACTCCTCTAAGACCAGGCATTACAATAAATCTATTTTGATTATTGCCATTTAAAAAGTTGTCAATGTATTCTTTTATTCTGAAATAATCAGTACGATGATTTAATTTTTTATTATTTGAGGATAATTTAGAAGATATAATTTTAGGCATTAATCTTTGTTTAGCTAAAATATATTGCATTAATTCTTCTTATAATTTCATAGTTTTACCTCCCAATTTTTATAGCCTATTATATTTTCATACTATTTTTCGTATAAGATACAAAAATGAAAAAAATAAAATAGCTATTTTTGAGCTATTTTATATTTAATCAATTGTTTTAATCCATTTGCATCACAATTTTCAGGTTCTAATTCCAATGCATAATTACAATATTTTAAAGCTTCTTCATATTTATTTAATATTAACAATGATGCTGATTTAAAAAATAAAACATTAAAGTTATTAGTTACTTCCAGGATTTTATCATAGCACTCAATAGCTTCATTATAAATGTTTAGTTTATATAATGTGGTGGCTTTTGCATATATTATTACTAAATCATTTGGTTCTAATTCTAGGAGTTTATCACAGGTTTTCAATGCTTCTGTATACTTGGTGAGTTCAAATTGGGCTGAGAATTTAATAGCTAATGCGTTAAAATTGTTTTTGTCTTTTTTTAATATTTTATTGCATTCTTTTATCGTTTCATCGTATTTTTCGTGTTCATACAACTCTGCAAGTTTAAGATTAACATTTAATTTTTCTTCGTACTTGTTTATCAGATTACTGTCTTCAAATGAGTTTAAATAATGTATACAAATTATTTTTCCAATTGTAGCCAGATTGTTGGTAGGATTTATATTTAACACACATTCAAAACCGTCAAGCGCTTTATAATAATCCTTTTTGTTTAATAATTTATTTGCTTCAATCAATGCAGATATTATTACATCCATATGCATCACACCTATTTAATTATTAAATAAAGAAATATTAAACCTTATTGTTATATTTAAAGACAATTTTTCAGTTTCGAGTCAATATTTCACCCCCATTACAATTAAGTGCTCTATACAATGCTTTTGGAGCTTCATCAATATCACCTAATAAATAAACGGCATTCATCATTAAAGCTGCAGCTTCTTCATTATCCTTATCAACATCCAAAACATCATAACAAAGATTTAAACATTCTCTATATTCCATACAGTGAAATCTATTAATTGCTTTTTTAAGAGAACCGTCAACTTTATCGTTAGCTATTTCCAAATCAAAAATTAAATCCTGAACTTCCTTTGCTTCAATCAATCTGTCCAGTTCAAGTAAAGCACAGAATTTATTTTTCCATAAATGCGTATTTGTTCTATCAATTTTTAATCCTTCATCAACACATTCCAATGCCTCTTCATGTTTTTCCATTTCCATTAAACATTCAGATTTTGATATTAAAGTTATAATATTTGATTTATCTTTTTTTAAAGATTTATTTAATATTTCAAGAGCTTTAGGGAATCTTTCAAGTTTCATAAACATACATGCTTTAGCATTTAGTGTAACACTATCTGCATCATCACTGATTTTATCCAAATATTCAACGGATTCATCAGTTCTGTCAAGATTATATAAGAATGTAGCTATTGAAATAAGAACTGCATCATCATCAGGATTATCTTTCAAATCATCAAAGCACAACCCCAATTCTTTTTCATAAATTTCTGCCGGAATAGTCTCGTCAATCTGATCTTTTGGCAGATAGATTGCAAATTTATTAAATGTCTTTAAATTTGAAATTGTTTTTTCCACTTCATTTGCATCATTTTTGCGGTTTAATTCTTCTAAAGCCAATTTTTTATTAGTTAAAACATCAAGATTATCTCCAAAACTTTCCAAGTATTCATCAGCTGTTTTAATTACCTCTTCAAACTTTTCTAAAAGAAATAAACAGTCAACTTTTAAATCCAAAATGCTTTTGTTATAATCAGCATCTAAAATTTCATTAAACAGCTCTAAAGCTTCATTATAATAATCCAAATCCATATAAACAATTGCTTTTACTTCTTTTAATTCTATATTTTCACCATTTGGCGCATTTTTTAATAATTTAAGTGATTTTTGTTTTTCATCAATGAAATAAAACATTGATGCAACAATAATTCTTAGTCTCACATCATCAGGTGATTCTCTTAAAAGATTACACCATGCAGGTATTTGTTTTTTTAATTCTTCCTTGTCAATATCCTCTTTTCTGAATTCCTTTATTTGATGTTCCATATTATTAACCTCAGATATTGCAATTTAAACCTAATCTTAAAAGTTTTTCTTTAACTTTTAAAGCTTCTTTTGTGCTGTTAAGTTCAACTAAAGAACAGAACTTATTTATTAAGATAGATTGATGGTTTTTATCAATTTTCAAGGCTACATTGGCAGTATCTACAACTTCATTAAAACGTTTTAATTGAAAAAGGCATTCAGTTTTATAGTAAAGTGCACTGATATTGCCGTTATCCACTTTCAAAACTTCGTTTAACAATTCCAGTGCCTGTTTATAGTTTTCCAGTCCCATTAAAATAACAGCTTTTAACTCTATAATAGAAACATTTCTAATATTTTCAATCTGATTTAAACAATTAAGAGATTCATTTAATTTACCTAGTTTATATAATAAAACAGATTTCCCAACAATGGTAGCTTCATCATCAGGATTTTCTTTTAAATCTTCATCAAATTTCAAAATTGCATTTTCAATATCTGCTTTCTTTTCTAAATTTTTACCATTAATTCTAATATTCAAATAGGAGTTCATATCTAAAACACCTCTACTCTAATCTTGGTAATAAGAAATATAAAAGCTTATTGTTAAATTTAAAGACAATTTAACCAGTAAAAAACAATTTAACAAAGTATAAACAATATTTATTTTAAATTAAAAATAATATTTATTTAACTTTAAAATATTGATTTCAGCCTTAAAAATTGTTCTTTTTTACAACAAAGCATTTAAATACTTGATATATCATAATAATTGCTATAAAAATTGATTAGCGTGATAACATGTCGAATCAGGCAGAAGACAAACTGTTTAAATATGCTGCAAAAGAAGACGGATTTAGTTTTATAAATTTAATTGAAGAATTAAATTCAGACATGAAAAAATATGACTTTGAATCTGAAAATTTAATATTCAACCCAACAGAATTAATAGAACTTGATCCTACCGTCTATAAATCAGATATGATAATGGAATTGGATAATATAATAGTAATAACTGAATTTCAATCAACAGTAGTAAAAAAATTCGATGAAAAAAGATATCGTTTATATACAGCAATTGTTGATTATGCAAAGCAAAACAACAAACCAATACTTTTAATAGTATTTAGTACAGCTGAAAAAACAAAAATTAAACAATATAAATTAAATAAAGACTGTGTATTTACAATTCCAATAATATCTCTAAAAGATTTTGACGGTGATGAAATTATAAATAATATTGAAAATAAAATAAAAAACAATACAAAAATAACCAGACGGGAATTAATATATCTATCACTAGCTCCATTTATGAGTTCAAGAAATCCTCTTGATGAGCAAATAGAAAAAACTGTGCAAACACTAAATAAAGTACGAAATTCCATAGGAAGTACTAAGAATTTTGCTTTTGGAATTGAATTTCTAATTGTAGATAAATTTATAAACGAAACATCAAGAAGAAAAAGATTAAGAAACATATTGAGGGATAATATGAGATTAATGGAAGAATATGGGCAAGAAAGATACGATGAAGGATATGAAAAAGGAATTAAAAAAGGAATTAAAAAAGGGCATGCTGAGGGAGCTAATAATGAAAAATGGAAAATAGCAAAATCATTATTAACTAGAAACATATCTCCTGAAGACATAGCTATTTCAACAAAATTAAGCATAGAAGAAATAAAACAGCTAAATTTAAAAAATTAAATGGATTAAATAGTGATTAAAAATGACCGAAATATATTGCTCAAAATGCGGAGAAAAAAACTCACCGACAAAAGATTATTGTATCAAATGTGGAAGCATACTTAGAAAACTTGATAACTTTAAAGTAGGTGATAAAATAACCTCATTTGAAGACATGTTTACACAAAAACACAAAGAGCAATTAAATGAAATACCACTAACCAATGAAATTTATGAACTTATATTGAATAATATATGAAACAGGTAAAAAATCCCTTAAAAACAAAGGATCCACAGCTTTAGAAAAAGTAGCTGATGTTGTTGAAGCATATGCCAAATGGTCATATAAATCCAAAGGAGGAGAACTTGGATTTTATAGTGCAAACAATATAAAACTAGATGACCGGCTAAATGATTCAGTACAAATAGCTACACTAATTCATGAGTTATCACACCATCTGCTTGCTGAGATTCATGAACAAATTCTAATGTATTTCTGGGAAGTTGAAAAAACCTATGAAATTGAAGTATTTGTCCAATACATCCTTGCATCTGGAACAGTACATTTAATGAATGAATACTGTGCCCATACTGTTGAAGGAAGATTCATTCCACATGGTTATCAAAATTACGGGTCATTTAATTCAATACTTGAAGAACAGAAAGATGAACTTGATCATGACACAGTTGTTATTTCACTTGTTTTAGGAAATACAATAGCTGAAGACATAATCCATTTACTTGAGCATTTTATTGATGAAGATTTGAGACACGAAATAAAACAGCAATACAATAAAGATCAGTTACCTCCCAGCTATTCTCAGATAGGTATGGAAACTACAGATATGCTGGATGGAAACAGCAGAAACGAACTGATTATGGGACCTCTTGCAGGTTCATTTGATGCAGCTATGAAAAATCCGGATTTTAAAAATGTGCTGAATGAATTTTTAGACACTTTTAAATCATTTAATCAGTGAATTTCATTTAAATCTTCACCATTAAATGCTAAAATTAATTTTTTAAAAGTATCTGCTTTTGTGACTGTATAGGAAGGTATTTTAACTTCACTCCATGCTTCATCAAATATTTCCTGAAGTTCATTTAATTCTAATTTTAAACTAGCTATTAAATCATTTCTGGATTTGTTAAATTCCAAATTAAAAGAAGGATTATAATAATCACTGTAATCATCACAAATCCAATTATTAGCTTCTAAAATAAAATACTTAATGTGTAATTTAAGTAATTTTAAATCACTGATATTGTCAACTGATATGTTAATAATATGGCCTATAGATGTTTTGTAGTGATCCCATTGTTTATTATTTACAGATTCATTAGCTAAATTAGTATAATACCTATATAAAACATCATAAATAGAATCAGTTACTTTAGATTTCTTAAATAATGACTCGTATTTTTCTATAGAAATAAATTCATCTAAACTGTTATCATAATAATAGACAATGTATTTATTTTCTTTTAAAAATTTTTCAGCTTCAGATGTTAAAACAAAAGTGCTGTTTTCAAATTCATTATTAATCTCATCATCTGATAAATTTTTACTTATTCTTTCAATCAGTTCATCTTTTTTACCTGAAACTTTTAAATCATACTTTTTTAAAACCTTTTTAATATCTGAAATAGTATAATTGGAAATACTGTAAACAGGATCACCTAATGTGAAATAATTATCTTTAACAGCCTGTTTTTTTAATTTAAACCCGTCAATATTATTAAATACCGGAAACTCAACTTTCCCAGGATTTTCATTGACATATCTTAAAAAACAAACATAAGCATATTTAAAATTAAGGGGATATTTCTCATATAATTTGGCACAATATATCTCATTTAAGTTCAAATCATCATCTTTCGGTGCTTTAATAGCTATTGATTGCATATTTTTAGCACCGCATTTATAGCAAAATTTATCTGTTAAAAAAAGGCTGCTTTGACAATTCGGACAAAAAGTTATATTGTCTTTCAGATTTAAAAGGAAAATAAGTTCTTTTTTAGCTATTAATTCTTTAGAAGGTACAACATATTTTGTAATTTCTGGAGCTAACTGTTTTAAAAGATAATTTAATCTAATTGGAATAGCTTCCAAACAACATTCACCAGTAGTTATTTCATGTTTAATCTGATTAATAACAATATTAGCTTCTTTAACTGTTAAATTTAAGGAATTTAACTTATCCATAAATTCCTGGGAAAAATAATCTCCGCCAGTAAGCTCTCTTAATTTATTTTCTTCAGGTGTGTACTCAGAAGTCATTAAAATCAATTAGGTTATTAAATATTTAGAAAAGATATCCTTTGTATACAAGAAATATGAAAACAGCTATTAATATTCCAAGGTTTATATAAGTACTTGTGTCTTTAATCTTCTTTTTTACTAAAATAGCACAATATAAGATAATAGTTATAATATAAATTATTCCAATAATTAACTTAAACATATTTTCTCCTTAAAATGATTTTAGTATTTGAAAATATTTAAGTGTATTTACCTTCTTCTATATGTGGCAGCTATAAAACAGCCAGCTATCGGAGGTATAAAACACATCAATAAATAATATATATTTTGCATTGTGATAATAAATAAAATACCTGGAATTACAGCAACTAAAATACTATTAAGAAATGCATTGTCTGATTTAAATTCAAAAAGAAACCCCGCTGCAAATAAACAAAGAACTAATACAAGCCTACTTGCGAAAAGTATTGCAATTAAAAGGAAGATAAATCCTAAAATAATGGGATAAAGATTAGTTTTATTAAAACTTAACAAATTCCTATTATCAGATTTACCATTTATTTTTGCACCGCATTTTTGGCAAAATTCATCTCTTACACTAGTTTCAAAACCGCACTTTGGACAGTAATGTTTATGTTTTTTTGAAGTATGATTAAGTTTAAGTCCGCATTTAGAACAAAACTCATCTCTACTAACTTCATTTCCACAATTTGGACATTTTACCATTGTTTACCTCAAGGTTTAAAGTAAAAATTTACATGAAATTATTGAAAAACATTATATCTTCAACACTTTCACCATTAGTTATTTTTTTAATTGATTTATATGAATCATAAATTGAATATACATGTAAAGTTAAACATGCTAAAATACCTAATAATAATACAATCACAGCTAACATATACCATAGATATCCCAATAGTAGTGTAAATATAGCTACTAATACTACAAGCACTATTTGAGATATTAAAAAGGATATGCCTCTTTTAAATAATCCTAAATAAATATGTCCCGCACCGGTAGTGTATATAGATATTAAAAATGCAGTTCCAGGATTAAAAGTAGCAACAAGATTATTGCCTACCTGATTATTTGCCTTTAATTCATGAGTTCCGCAATTAGAACAAAATGTAGCATTAACATTCATTTCACTTCCACAGTTAGCACAGAATTTTTTTTCTTGAAAATCATTGCTTTTTATTTTTTCATTTTTTTGAGAATGAAGTTTGGATCCGCAATTATTACAAAAAGCAGCATCCCCAACTTCTTTCCCACAAGAAGGACATTTAACCATTTATTCACCATTAACCATTTTTTATTAAAATTTTAGTACAACAATATTTGATTTATTTAATGTTTCATCATTAGTTAAAATATACATGAATTTCTATAATTGATAGAAATCCATAATTCAGTATTTTAATTAAAATATATCATCATCGTAGTCATCGTCTATATCATCATAGTCGTCATCATAATCTGATTCATATTCGTCAAATTCTCCATCACCATCAGTATCATAAGCATAGCTATCTAGTTCACCATCTCCATCTGTATCTACACCAACAGCATCTACGTACCCGTCTCCATCTGTATCTACACCAACGGCATCTGCATAGCCATCCCCGTCAGTATCCATGTAAACGGTGTCAAATTCACCATCTCCATCAGTATCCTCAACAACAGTATCCACATACCCGTCACCATCAGTATCCATGCCAACGGTATCTACGTACCCGTCTCCATCTGTATCTACACCAACAGTATCTGCATAGCCATCCCCGTCAGTATCCATGTAAACGGTGTCATATTGTCCATCACCATCACTATCTTCAACATAACTTTCTTTGTATCCGTCACCATCACTATCTACATATTCTCCATCTGCCATAATATCACTTATCCTGTTTTTAAACTTTTATCATATTTTTTAATAAAAGAAAAATGATTTAATTTTGTTAAATTTTAAATTTGTATTTTGTTGATCATTACACTTTTTACAAATATTCATTCACGATTTTTTTTAAAGGCCTTCACTGATTTGGAAATTCCTAAAACAGAAATATTATCCAATGTAGCTTGCTTAGTTTTGTTTTTATAGAATGTTTCTTCATCAAAAGTACCATTTTGTTTTTCCTGATTAATTTCACTAACAATTCTATTAACCATATTTTGGTAAAACATTACTGCTTTATCATGTGGCATGTCTTTTGTTGGAGTGTAAATTTGAGATGCAACCATACCAACTGCACTACTAGTAGTAGCCATTGCAATTCTTTCTAACATTAGAATATCTTTAATAAATGGATCATCAATAGAATCATATACTTCAATAAATACAGGTTCTATATTTTCAAGATATTCTCTATTTTGATAAAGTTTATATTTAAAAGACTGAAAGGAAACCGTTTTATCTAAAATTTTATTTGCAGTTTTACTTTTTGCAAATAAACCATTCATTTTACCTGAAATTTTATCATCAATGTCAATTATCTTATCAAATGTATCTTTTTCATCAGCATCAGATGTGTACTGATTGTTTGTATTAACATCAATTTCAGAAGTAGGTATTTCAGCTTCATGTTTAAGTATTTTTAAACCGCAATTGGGGCAAAATTTACTCCCACCAACTTCATTTCCACAATTAGGGCAAAAATTCATAGTATTATTTTCTTGAGGATCTATTTCTGGCTTAAGTATTTTTGAACCGCAATTGGGGCAAAATTTACTCTCACCAACTTCATTTTTACAATTAGGGCAAAAAACCATATTAATACACCATATAGCAATTATTCTCTTATAAGTTCAGCATATCTGAAGTTTATATTGTACCAATCTTTATCTATAAAAGTTTGAACCTTCGGTTGGCCTTTTTTATCATATTTTATTGATATAAGAGGTACTTTTTTTGTTTTAGCTTTGTTAGGTTTAGCTTGAGGCCTTTTCTTTTGTCCAGACATTTTTTTCATTTTTGCATCATGTTGATCTTTGTTAAATGTCATATTATCATCAGAAATCATTGATCCTACATTAGCAGCCATCATAACAGGAACACCAACACCAGTAGCCATGCTTGCGGCAGTTAAACCATACATTCCAAGTTTTTTAAGGTTTTTATTTCTTTTTTTAATACGTTTATACTCTACTTTTTGTTCAGGAGTTAAACTTTCAAAATATTCTCTTTCCTTTTTATCTTTTTCTTTTTCTTTTTCAGCCTGATTATCAATTGCATCAAATAAACCTTGAAGTTGTTCATAATTTTGGATTTTTTCATTTTCCAAAGCCTGGTCTTTTAAATTTTTCATATTGTTAAAAAAACCCATTTAAACACCTTTATTTTAGTTTATAACCACATTTATCACAAAATATAAAACTGTTATCTACTACTGAACCACATTTAGGACATTTATTCTCATTTGTTTTTGGAACATTATTATTAATTGCAGAAGTAGCAGTATTTTTTTTATGGTTTTCTGAAATTTCATCAATAGCTTCTTTTGATTTTTCTTTAACATTATTGAATAAATCTTTTGCATCAGCAACATGATCGTTGTCATGTTCTCTTGGAGGTAATTCTACCCTATTGGATTTTAGTTTAGAATTGTTATTTATTGGTTGATTATTTCCAATTTGTTTAGTTTTATTTTGAATTTCTTCTTTTTGTTTTTCTTGAAGTTCTAATTCATCAGTTAATTCTTTAATAACTTCACCATAATCTTTATGTAAATTTTGTTGTATTTTAAGTTGTTCTTCAAGCTCTTTTTTTAATTTATTAACAACATTTTTATGTTGGTCAATATTTTTTTTCATATCTTTTAAAAGATTTTTATGCTTTTGCAAATCCTCTTTTAAAATTTTATTTTGTCTAGATAATGCATCATTTAATGAATTTTGCTGATTAAATTTTGCATCATAATGATTTAATAATCCATCTTGTTTATCAATGATTTTTTCCAATCTTAAACAATATTCTTCATCATCAGCCATAATAAACACTTGCCTATTTAAAACTTCCTGTTTAAGACTATTGAATTCTACTTCAACAATTGTACTTTCATCATATAATTGCTGATACTGTCTTAAAAGTTCTGCTTTACTTGGTTTCAGTATTTTGATTTTCAACAACAGTTTGCACTTTTCCTCTTAACATCTCAAATAATTTAACCTAATTCAAAACTAGGAAGCCTAATTTTTTATTAAAATAGATATATTATATTTTAATTTTGTAAGATATCATATATTAATATTGTTATTAAAAATGGGGATTAATTAATATTTTATAAACAAAAAAGAAATTTATTCAGTCATGGATTTAAAATATCCTGAAAATAATTATATGCTGCATTTCTGAAATTGCACTAAAAACCTAACTTAGTGTATTAGAAGACAAAAAAGGAAGAATATATGAAATAACTAAATTTGGATTGGAAGTTTTAAACCAAATAAAAAAATTATAATCTATGTTTTAAATCATTAAGTTTAGTTAAAACTTCTTCATCATTAGTTAAGTTATATAAAACACCATAAAAATACAAGGACTGATTTAAAAGATTTTTCTTTTCAAAATCCAAAGCTAAAAACATTGATATTTCCAAAATATCATCATTAATATTTGCTGGAATATTTTCATCATTTAAAACTTTTTTAATGTCTGTTTCATCAATATGCAGATAGCTGTTTATTAATTGCAGCTCTATTTGTGCCCTCGGATGATTTTCATAGTTTAAACTTTGTTCATATAATGCCTTTGATATGTTACACTTCTTATTTTCATAGTAGCAGTATCCCAAATCCCTATACGCTTTAGCTATTTCTCTTGGATCATAGCTAAACTTTAAAATTTCAACTGCTGTTTTCTTCAAATTATTCAAATCATAATTTCCATCATATAATGCAGATAATGTAGATAAAATCTCACCAGAAACAGGATTATAGGATAGAGCTTTTTTAAGTGCACTTTCAGCCCTGTCAAATTCAGATAAATTCATAAGTACAACACCATACAAGTAAAACACTCTTGGATATTCATCACCAAATGGAATTACTTTCATTTCTTTTGGTGTTTTAAAATATTTCCGGAATAACTCCTCTTCCAAAGGATTATTAAAGTAAAAATAATCAAATTGAGGATTTTCCCTAAATTTAAATGGTAAAATTTCCATAAAGTCTTCAAGCTCTTTTAGGGCTGTTTCAAAATCCCCATAATTCAGATAACTGTAAACTGATTTTATGAATTCATCAACTGGTATATCCTGAATAACAGCTTTTTTATACGCATTTTGTTCTTCATCACTCATCAAATCCCAAAGCAATCTGCCAAGTTCCAAATGGATTTCCTTTGAGTTATGAATCTTAAATTGCTTAATCAGATAAGCTTTATCTTTATCTGTATTTCCAGTTAAATCAGATTTAATTTTAGCTATTATATCATCATAAGACATATTTTATCATTTTTTAATTGGATTTATTTGCATTATATTCAGCTATTTGCTTCTCAAATTCTCTTTCCTGAGCTCGTTCTATTGCATCCATTTCAGCTATTTGCTTTTTAAATTCTCTTTCCTGAGCTTCTTGTTCTGTTGCATCAGTTTCAGCTATTTTCTTCTGATAATATTCTTCTTCCCCATAATCATCCATTTCTGATTTAAAATCTGATCCATAAATTTCTGATTCCATTTCAAAAGTTAAATTATCTTCAAAGTCATATTCTTCCATAAATGAACGTTCATCATAATCAGAATTACTGGACTCATCCATATAATAACCACGTTCAAAACAGCTCATAGGACCTTCAATAGAGTCTTCTTTTCTGAACTGTTCCTGTTGATACTTTTTATATTCCAAATCAGAATCAATACAATCTGAATAATCATCCCATTTATCATATTCCTGTTCTAAATCAAAATGTTCATCAATTTTATCCATAAATTGTTCTTCTATTGGATAATCATCACAGGAATTATATTCATAATAGTTATCCATCAATTGATTCATAAATTTTTCATACTTTAACAATTCCAAATCAATACGGTTAGCCAGTTCCATCTGTTCCACATTTTCATCAGATATTTCATGAATTTCAGGTGCTTGTGTAGCTATAAATTTTCTAAATTGCATTTCAGAATCAAGAGATTCATCATAACTTATTTTTTCAAACATTTTTATCCCATAGGTGTTAAAATCATTTGAGAAACTTGCCAGAAGATAATTAAAGTTATAACAGTTAATAAAAACCATTTCATCCATTCTTCAAGTTTATTTAATTCATCAACAAAGTACTTGCTTTTATTATTGAATTTTTTCATTTTATTAAACATTCCTTTTATAATATCAAATTTTCATTTACAAATTTATAAAAAATCCATGTTTCTTTAGGTTTTAAAAATAGTTTTTTTCTTGTTAATTATTAATTTGTAAAACATAGTATATAAACTTGTGTATATGATGATTTAAAAAAAGTTAAAAAATAGTGATGAATTTATAAAAATTTAATATAGTATAAATAACTAATACACATAACTCCAATAGCTATAATGATAATGCAGGTTCCATGTTTATGGACATCTTCATTTTTCTGAGTTAACAAGTAAATACCGGCAACAATAGCTGCTAAAGGAATTAAAAAAGAAAATATATATCCAATTGCAATAGCAACACTATGCTTATCATTTGCAGATTCATCTAAATATCTGCCACATTTAGGACATCTTATGGCTCCTTTAGGGATAGTTGAGCCACAATGTTTGCAATATTCATTATTTAACTTTATGTGGTCAATAGGAAATTTAGCTCCACATTTCTGGCAAAATTTTGTATTATTTTTTACTTCACTACCACATTTAGGACAATACTTCATAGTTCACTCATTTAATTTTATTTCCGCATTCCGGACAGAATTTAGAATCCTTACTTACTTTAGCTCCGCAATTGGAACAGCTTTTTTCAGGGTTATTATCTTCTTTAGATTTCTCTTTAGATTCTTCTTTAGCTTCTTCCTTAGAATTATCTTCTTTAGATTTATCTTTAGATTCTTCTTTTGAAGATTTGTCTTCTTCTTTAGAGTCATCTTCTAATTTATGACCGCATTCAGGACAAAATGCACCATCTTCATCTAATTTTGCACCACATTCCGGACAATGTATAAAATTAAACTTATGACCGCATTCCGGACAGAATATATTATCAGCATTGACTTCAACACCGCACTCTTGGCAGGTAACAGTGGGTATTTTTCCTAAATTCAAGTTAACTGACCCCAAAGGATTAATACCTAAATAATTATCACGGATATAGTTAACAATAACAGCTACAATAATACAAATTCCTGTAAACTGATAAATTAGCAATGAAGAATTCATAGCTACTTTCAATGCACTAGTAAATATTAAATGTATACTTACATATGAACCAAAGAATGCAAAAACAGCATTGGTTATGATTAAATCCAAGTCATTTTCAAAAATATCCAATTTTATAAATAGAAATCCATAAATTGCTCCTAAAATTATAAAACCCACATACATTTCAATTCCATTTACTGAATACATTACAGAATATAAAATGCCAGTTATAATAAATCCTATAATTAATGCTATAACTCCATTTTTAACAATATTTCCGATATATTCATCTTGATTCAATAAAACACCTCATTTTTTTATACTTATTTATAATTTTTAATTAAACTAGTATTTAAAATATGTATAAAACAGAAATACTTTTCAAACACTCTTAGGAAAGCTATTTTTAAATGTTAATAAAAAATATAGATTATGGATTTTTGTAGTGAATGCGGATCAATGATATTAAATGGAAATAAATGCCCAATGTGCGGATGTAGGAAAATTACCGAAAATAATGAAGTTAAAAAAGCAGTACCGCCAAAAAACAAAGCAAAAACAAATAAAAAGCCCATTATTGAAACATTCACCCAAGATATTAAATTAGAATCTAAAAAAATACCTGACAAAAATGGAAAATACTTAAAAAAAGACTATAGCAGCATAAATGATTTAGATGATAAAACTAAAGAAGAACTGCTGGCTAATGAAGATTTTTTCAGGACAGTAAACAGCAAACCTTTAGATATGCAACAGAAAATAGCCTGTGTTTTAGATTCCAAAAATGTTCAAATCATTGCAGGAGCAGGAACCGGAAAAACATTTACTTTAATTGCTAAAATAAAATATTTAATAGCTAAAAAGCATGTTAAAGCAGAAGATATTTTATGTCTGTCATTTTCAAATACTTCTGTCAGGGATTTAAAAGAAAAACTTCCTGAAAATGTTGAAGTAAGGACATTTCACAGTTTAGGAAGATCAATCATTAAACAGCATCATAAAGTGTCAGTTATTGAAAATAATGAAATATTAGCTATAATAAATGATTATATTGATAATGCCAGCACAGATACCTTAAAAGACATACTTGAATTTTGTGATTCCTATTTTTTAGGTATTGACAGTTATATTGTTAGAAGAAACAACAGAAAAGAGTTGCTGAATGAAGTGAAAGAAGCATTTACAAAAGTGACATTTAAATCCTTGCTTGCAGATTTTATAAATTTATTTAAGGGCAACAATTTTACAAAAAATCATTTCAGCTATTTCAGAAGCAATAATGATGATAAGGACCATGACATCTTCCTAAAAATCGCTGAAGAATTCTACATTTACTATCAGGAATACCTGGATATGCACAGACAGATTGATTTTAATGATATGATAAATGAATCTAGTAAGTTAATTAAAAAATACGGATTGAAAAAACATTACAGATACATACTGGTTGATGAATATCAGGACACTACATATACCAATTATAATCTGATTAAAAACCTTCAGGACAAAACAGATGCACACCTGACAGTTGTAGGAGATGACTGGCAATCAATATATGCTTTTAGAGGTACAAATATTGAATTTTTCTCACATTTTGAAGAGTATTTTGAAAATCCCCAAAGAATATTCATTGAAAAAACATACAGGAACCCTCAGGAGCTAATTGACATAGCCGGCAGCTTCATTATGAAAAACCCTAAACAAATTAAGAAATCTCTTAAGTCTCCTAAAAATCTGAAAAAACCAGTTAAAATAATTTATCCTCAAAAAAATCCTATAGAAAAAAGAGAAATGATTTATAATCTTATAAAAAATCTGTCTGAAAAATCCGAAGATGTATTAATTTTAGGCAGAACAAACAACAACATCAACCAGTTTATAAAACACAGGAATTTAGTTAAAAAAGGCAATCTGAAAAAAGATAAATTCTTACGAATTTTAGACAAAACAGACAAATCAATGAATAATGTTTACTACAGAACCCTGCATTCAGCTAAAGGTCTGGAAGCAGATAATGTAATTATAATCAACATGATTGATGATTATTTAGGTTTTCCATCAAAATTAAAAACACACAGTGTTTTAAGTTATGTAAACACTAAAAATTATGATTATAAATATTCAGAAGAACGAAGACTATTCTATGTTGGCCTTACACGTTCCAGAAATAATGTTTATTTGATAAGTGATAAAAATAACCCTTCGGAATTCATTGAAGAGCTTATAGATGACAATCCTGAAAATTTAGAAATAATTGAGTATAACTGATTCTGTTTTAAAAACAACAAAAGGAATTGAAAAGCCACACAATAAACCTGTAATAAATCTTAAAGTATTATTGCTGGTTCTTAAACCATAATATTGTGTAGTTCCGTCAACAATTAAAGGAACAAATCCTAAAACAAAAATTAAATTAGGTTGGGTTAAAATAGCTAAAACAAACCCAATAACTGCACCTATAACAATTCCGGTACATCTGCTGCAAACTGGAAACTGCCTTTCCTTATAGAAAAATGATCTTTCAGGTTTCTGATGGCACAGATATTTGCAGATATTCATCATACACTCATAAATCAAAATATCAATCCTATAATGTATAATATAAATACAATAACTACAATTAAACCACAGCAGCCCCAACAGTCACTGTCACTTGAGCGGGTACTGCTTGTTTGTGAAGCTGATGAAGAAGTGTAAGTTGATGAAGAATTCGGATTAGATCCGCAATATGGGCAAATTCTTAAATTGCTGTCTATCAGATTGTTACAGCTGCGACACTTTACTTTTGAAGTTGTATCTGAAACTAAAGTAGCTTTTTTAACTTCCTGATCTGCTAATTTAAAACCACATTTTCTGCAAAATTTCTCATTATCTGATAATACTTCAGCTCCACAATTAGGACAATTCATTTTAAAGACCTCGTTGTATTTAAGTTATGTTTATCTTAGGTAATAAACTTTAAGGATTACAAACCTGACATGGAATCCTTCCATCAGATATAGCTGCATCTCTGGAATTATAAGTAATTTTATTTTTCGGACTTATCTTTTGAGCCCACTCACAGTCAGGCAAATGAAACTTATCAGACTTTTGAGAACAGACATAAGTAACATTTGAACTAGCAGGAGCAGGATTTACATCTTCAGCAACATCCTTAGTCTCAGTAGTATTATTTACAACAGGTGCTGATTCATCTCCGCTGCCACCTAAAAGCAGACCGGCACCTAATGCAACAATAGCTACAATAGCTATTATAGCAACAATTAAAATAGGATTAAATCCACCTTTCTTATCACTAGCTATTTTAGGGCTTTTAGGAGTATCTTCATTACTTTTTAGGGGAGTTCTGCATTTAGGACAGAACTTTGCCTTATCTGAAACTTCACTATTACATTCACGACATTGAACCATTAGCTAACCTCACCTAAATTTTACAAAAACAGGTAAAAATTATTAATTAATGATTAATTTATACAAAGATGATAATAAAGTTGTTTAATTGATTTTAGGAAAAACTATTAACTAACTTAATATATGCACTTTAGTAATTCATATCTTTAACAAAACAGTAGCTGATTTTAAAGGAAATAATCTTAAGAATTATTTACACTTATGAATTATATTTATTATCATTTCATAATTCATTATAACTCAACCAGCTGGAACAACTTCACTTCTGCCGTCACCAAAATAAATTCTTGCATTCCCATCACTTAAATATTCATGAGCTACAACATTATCATCATCTGAATAATGATTGTGTGTACTTTTATAATGATGAGCTTGTGCTTGAATATCTTCACTATAACCGCTAAATGGATCATCTTCTTCTTGTTTTGATGATGTATGTTCTTTATTATTAACTGGAACATTAACAGCACTTTCTGCTTCATTATTAATTTTAGTATTGGCACTTTCATTAAGATTTGCAGTATTGTTTATAGTAATATTTACTTCATTTTCATCAGCATTACTTAATCCAATACTAAATCCATAAATTACTATACAAACAGCTATTATTATTGAAATAGTTAATATCAAATATACTTTTTTAATCATTTTATCGTTACTCCTTCTTTTTACAAGTAATTTTCATTAAGAAATATAATTCCGTTGAAAGTTTATTTAACTCCAAAGTCATACACTATAAAATTCCCTTTTTTTGAAATTATAATTTTTCATAATAACGTTTAATACTGTTAGCCATTAATTTTCTGCGTTGATTTAAAAAATCGAAATAATCAATATTCCAAAACTCCTGCGGCAAATCATAAGCAGCAGTATAGTTATTACTTACAAAATCACGAGTAGATTCACTGCATTCATCTAAAACAATTCTCCAATATTCATGTGGAGGCATATCACTTATTCTAATGTTTATATGATAATCAATATATATCATATTAGCTATTTGATTGAAATCAACCTGTTTTAATTTCATATCTTTTTTTAAATAATTCTTAGGAAATATGTGATGTTTTTCAACTTGTTTTTTAGGACTATTTATTAAAGGAGATAAATAATCCTTTAGTTTAATCTCTGAAAACAAGACATTATTATCTTCAAATATTTTACTTGCAATATAAGTTGATTCAGCAGGATTTGAACGTGAAGATTTAAGTCTTTGAGGTAATATTACTTCCCAAAAGTCATTTGTCAATTCTGAAGCCATTATACCTTCAAGATATTCAATTATATTATCCTGTTCTCTAAAATTACTTAATTCAAGTTCAATAATTGATTCTGGAGAACTTGTATATCTGCGAGTTAAAATTCCAAACACAAACCATCTGGCTATTGTTGATTTAAGTTCATTATGCTTAAGTCCATACTTGAGACCTAATAAATAAAGTGCATAAGTTTGATATAATGCGTTTTTTGAACCAATCATTTTTTCATTGACAAATCCTGTAGTCTGTATAATACTTATAAATTGATGCCAATTAACTAAATCTAAAACTTTACCTGCACCCTCTTTTAAAATATTAAAATTTTTAACTCTTTCATCTTCAGTTGTAATCTTATTTTCCAGATTCCTTCCTTTTAAAATTAAATAAGCATAACGCAATCTACCTCTTAAAAAAGAATAGCTTATTGTTGATCTAAGTAGATTTTCATTAGTAGGCTGTTCATTAATAACATTAAATGATGAATTTCCAATTTCAGCAGGTTTTTTAGCTTCATATGAGAAGTTTTCAAATTTATCTTTTCCTTCAGGCCAGTATAATGACATTAATGTAAAAATAAAATCAGATTGATTTAAAGCTTTTCCAGCACTGTTAATTCTTACAAATATTTCTGAAACTTCTTCAGGATCCAAACTAGATGCAAGCTCAATTGCACTTATTTGGTAAGATGTTTCTAATGTTTTAAGTGAACTAATATTATCCTGAACTTTTCCATCATCAAATTCAAAATCCGGACGTTTTTCTTTTAAATTATCAATAAAGCCATTTACAAAAGAAAAAAGATTTCCTTTGAAAATATCAGTAATATTGCTAATCCATAACGGATCATTTTCAATACTTACATTCTGAACTTCAAAAACTTCTTCAAATGGATTATATGCAATTTTAATTTGTTTATGTTTATAGTCTTTATCTATAATTTCAGAACCAGTAATTACAGCATATAAAGCAGTTAATCTCTGTTGACCATCAATAATTAATTTTGAAGGAGTTGTTTTTTTATTTAAACCGATTGGCTTAAATTCATTGTTATTTTCATTAATCTTCCATAAAATTAACATACCAATTGGCAAACCTTTGTAAAGAGAATCAAATAAATCTCTCACTTTACTATTATCCCATACAAATGGACGTTGCAAATCAGGAAGAGCAATTTCACCAGTGTCAATATTTGTAATTAAATGGTTTAATTGATAATGAGTTATATTAAAAACAGTTTCTTTCTTCATAATAACAACCTAATATCAGATAATAATAGATTTATAAAACAATACATATATATCTTCAATAACATTGCATAATCAATTTTAAAAAAAATCATATTTACCCAATCACTGAAATAATCTAATTTTTCGATGCTGTAATACTTTTTAAAAAAAATATATCATCAATATAACTATATTAAGTAACTTCTTACTGTTAAGGGATGAATAACCCGCAGTGAGGGCAAATCATATCCTCTTCATCTATATGGTGTCCGCAGAAAGGACAGTGTTTGTGTTCTTTTTCATCATAATCTTCAGACATTTAAATACACCCACAATATCAAATATGTTTTTTTAGCTATTAAGAATTTTTTAATTGACTATTTTAACATTTCATCCAAATTTACCTTTTAAAACATTATTTCTTAATTTTAATGCAATAATATTATTCGAATTTAACTCTAAAGCTTTATTAACACATTTTATACCTTCATCATATTTATGAGCCCTCAATAAAATCATAGCTTTTGTTGCATAAATGGAATCATCATCAGGATTAATCTTCAAACCTTCATCAATAACAGCTAATGCTTCTTCAAAGTTATCTGAAATCATTAAAATCTTTGTTTTAAGTGAATAAACATTTGAATCAAAAACATTAACTGAAGTGATTTTTAAATAATCATCACATGCCGTTAAAGCTTTTTTATAGTTTTTAAGTGCGAAATAAGATTCTGCCTTAAAATATAATGCATTTTTATCTTTAGGATTCAATTCCAGTGCTTTATTAAATGAGTTTATTGCTTCTATAAACTGACCATATCTGTTAATTAATAAAAAACCTCTTTTTGTCCATGTTTTGGACTGTTTCGGATTAATCTGCAAAGACAAATCAAAGCAGTACAGAGCTTCCCTGTTTTTATTCAGCCTTCTGAAAATCTCCCCTTTAGTTGCCCATGCCTCATAATTTGATGAATCAATCTCCAATGAGCTGGAAATACATAACAAGGCTTCATCCAATCTGTTTAAATCCATTAAAGCCAGTGCTTTAAGACCTAAAACAATGCTGTTTTTTGAATCAGCTTCCAGCTCTTTATTAAAACATTCAAGTGCATTATCATATTCCTTCTGATTGACAAATATAATTCCTTTTTTAATATATTCAGTGCTCAATCCAAACACCTCACATATTTCAGTTAATTAAAAGTTTAAATAAAGTAATTAATACATTTTTATAAAAAAGTTTCCCTGATTATAAACTATTTATTTCATTTAAAACTAATGATTTATGCTTTAATTATTGTTTTAATAAAAAACTGATGGTTATATAAATATTAAAGACTAATCAATTAGTATGAAAGAAAATAAGATATATCGTGGATACCACCATGAAGATTTAACACTGAAATTTCTAAAGGAGAATACCGCAAAGTATATTGCAAAAATTACAAATGCCGAGGTTTCTGATGAAATAAATGTTGAACTAATAAACCTAAAACCGAAAGTTCTTAGAATAGATTACGGCATAAAAGAAAAGGACAAAATAATTATTTACGAATTTTTATCAACCAAAACCAATATTGCAAACATCCTGAGAAGAATATTCTTATATGTAGCTAGAATTGGATATGATTACCAATTAAAGGTAAAGATAAATCTTGTAATAACTCCTGAAATTGATAAAAACAATATATTTCTGGAATACTCACCTGGACAGTTTTTCAGACCTGAAGTAATATCCTTTAAAGACTATGACGGAGACAAATTATTAAGTAATATAACATATAAAATTAAAAATAACATAAAACTAACCTACAATGAGTTTCTTACATTAGGAATATTGCCGTTAATGCAAACTGAACACGAACCTGGAGTGCAAGTTGTAAAAACTCTGGAAATTGCTAGAAAAATAACTGATATTGATGATGAATTAAAAGATTCAGTACTTGGTATGCTAATAGTACTTGCAGATAAATTCATTGACAATCAGGATTTGAAAAATAAAGTAATTGATGTGATAAAAATGGAAATAACAATACTGCATGACTATGTAACATCACATGAACAGAAATGGTTAGAAGAAGGAAAACTAGAAATAGCAAAAAACATGCAAAAAGAAAACTATCCAATTAAAGAAATTGCAAAAATAACAAAACTAGACTACAAAACAATAGAAAAACTAAAATAGAGGAAAAACAAAACCTCTATTTTAATAAACTTACAACACTTTTTAACCCCGTCCCTCATGTCTCCAGTCATGAAATTTTAAATGAATGTCTTTCGGATATAACAAATCAATACTTTCATACTCATTTTCATTAACCACTATATTAGCTGACTTTTCAGATACTTTTTCTTTAATATTGTATTCATGGTTATTATCCAAGTAATCAGCATACCCGCAGGAACATCTTAATATATTATTTTCATCTGAAAACAAAATTGAACCGCATTTCTGACAGAATTCCATAATTTAACCTCTATTCAGATAAATATTTACAGCATTTTTAACTTTCTTATTTTTCTTTTTATCAAAACCGTCAGCTTCATAAAAAGTAACATTCCTGCCGTTTTCAGCTAATGCTTTATCCTGTTTAAACTCGCTCATACTGAAATATAGATTATCTATATATTCATCACATCTAATAAAACCCGCTTTTTTATTTGGCAGCACTGAAACAATAACTCCTTTTTTTAATTCCTGATTTTTATAAAGATACTCTTCCCATAAATGATGCAGCTGCTTTTCAATAGTGAAATAATCAGTATTATCTAAATCAAAACCTGCTTCATCAATTTTATACTCCAGATTTTCATCAATATTCCAGTTATGTTTATTTCTAATTGTATAAATTAGATATGCATGTTTATTTGCTTCGTTCTGTTTATTTTTCTTATTTAAAATATCTTCAATCAATGAATATAAATTGACTTTTTTATCAATATCGCCTTTGGCAAGTGCTGCAGATGCTGCATACTTTAAAGCATTGTCCAAATCATTTTTAAAGAAATAATTCTCAGCTATCAGATTATCTATAAACCAGTCATTTTTAAATTGTTCAATGTCATTTAAATAATCTAAAGACTGATCATAATCTCCTAACTGATTAAATGATTTAGCTATTCTCCATTTAAACCAGATATCACTATCATATGTAAATTCATTTAAATTAAGCAGTGCTTCAGTTGATAAACTTATACATTTATCATACTGATTAATATCCAGCAATGCTTCTGTTGTTAATTTATACCATGTTTCTTTTTTAGATGAAAAATTCCCTGAAATATCTCCATTTAATAATTCTGGATTAAGTTTAGATGACCATTCCAAAATAGCTTCAGGATCTTCAAGGATTTTCATTATTTTAAGTACTGCCAATGTATAGGGACACATTGCATCTTTTTTAGAGTGATTTGACTGTTTAATTAATTTAGTGATCAGTTCACCTGCATCTAAAAGTTTATCCTGATTAATTGGATTTTGAACATAACATCTGTATAATGTTAATGCATAAAATTTTTTATCCCATCTGTTAAAATCTTCCTGATGCTCATTATAGATTTTAGAGTAAATTTCATCAGCTGCTTTAAAGTCTTTTCTTTGATATGCCTTTTTTGCATTATTTAATTCTTTTATACTCATAACTAACAACCCATTATACTTAAACCTGAAAGAGATTTCTCCTCTTTTTGTCTGAAGCCGCCATTTTTGATTTTTTCTTTAATTTCATCTTCTGTGTAGAGTTTAGCTTCAACATTTTTATCAGTTATCAGATTGTTTTTAATCCAGAATTCATAATCTTCTTTGGTTATGTCTTCATTCATGATTTTCATAATCTGTTCAGGTGTTTTTCCTTTGCTTAAGAAATTTTGGAAAATTTCACAGCCTGCTTCAACATAAAATTCATGATAATCATCTGCAAAGTCCTCAAATTTCTCATTTCCTTTTTTGCCTTCAAGATACCATCTGTAAACTTCATCAATTTTAACATTGGCTTTTTTAGCTGCCTGCTTTGTAGTTCTGTTTCTTGTAATCTCACCTATAACAATGCTCATCTGTTTATCCAGGATTTTACTGTCAATTTCTTCCAGATTGTCTTTAAGTTCCACATCTGTTAAGTTGGAATTTTTTAAAGCGTTTTTAGTAGTTTTTCCTTTGATAATCTGGCTGATGTAACAGCTTATTTTAAAATTCAGGTAGTCATTATAAAATTTAGTGAAGCGTTCATCACCGTTTTTGCCTAAGTTATATGTTTTATCCAGTTCTGCTTTTTCAATTCCTGATGTTTTCAGTGCTTTTTTCAAGTTTTTATTTTTAATTTCCTTTAAAAAGACCTCCAAATGTTTTGAAAGATAAAATGATTCATATTCTTCATATACTTTCCTGTAGATTTTATCGTTCTGTGATCCCAAAACAAGGATTTTATTTAATTCACTGACTGTTATATCTGAGTTTTCAGCTATTTTATCTTTGGATTTACCGTTTTTAATTGCATCAACTATTAAATCAGCAGTGATTTTCTTGCTGTTTTCTTTGAAATCTATAAATAAACCGCTTTCATTCCATTTACACCATCTTTTAACTTCATTTAAGTCTGTGTTTATTTTTTTGCAGGCTTCCGTTTTTGTTTTGCCTTCACTTCTCAGTTTCAGATACCTGTCCATCAGTACACGTGTTACATTAATGTAAAAATTCAGACAGAATTCATCATCATCTTTTTTAAGCAGGCACTGCTTTTTGCCTTTGGCATACCATCTGTTATAGTCGTCTTCAGATATGTTGGCCCTTTTAAGAGCTTTATCAAAACTCATTGTTTTTAGGGATTTCAGAAGTTTGTCTACACGGTTTTCATAGTATTCCTTTTTATATTCAGTTTCAAAATCCTTATTCTTAAGCAGTTCTTCAAAATTGGTAATTTCAGCTATTTCAAGTGCCTCTTCTTTTGATTTGCCTTCTTTCAGGTTGTTTAAAAATATGTTCATTTTAATTTCCCTGAGATTTCTTTTGAAAATACCTGACTCCATATCAAATGAATCCGTCCAGAAGCTGATAATTTCATCATTTATCTGCAGTTCAGCTTTAATATCATCATCCAAGTACTGTTTTCTTTTTAAAGTCAGGTATTCATCTATTAAAAGTTTATTATATGTTATGAATTCTGAGTTGTGCTCCCCTTTAATGAATCTGTCTCTGTTTTTGTTATACCAGCTGTTTATGTGAGATTTACTTACCTGTGTTTTTTCAAGAACTTCATTAATAGGAATTTTCATAGCAATCTGGTCCAGAAAATCATTGAATATCTGATTTTCAACAATTTGGTAAAACTCCACAAATGGGCTGATGCTTTTCTGACCGCATTTATAATATCTTGTCTCTTTGATTTGCTTTGATGTGTATTTGCCGTTTAGAAATTCAGTTAAAGTCTTTTCCATATCATAACAGTCATGGGTAAATTTAATCAGCTTTTCATATTCTGCTTCGTTTAGACTGTAGTGTCTGTTTGTTTTTTTAAGAAGGTTCTTGGTTGTAAGCTCAATAAGCAGCTGACTGGTATACATGCCGGAATGGATCTGGTTAACTTCCTCTTTAGTAAAATGATTAATGTCCAGATTGTTTTTCAGGTTGATAATTTCATTTTGATATTCAAGTTCATTGCTGCAGCTTCTGCAAAAATTAGAGTTTTTGGAATCGTTTGTTTTACCGCATATTATGCAGTGTCTGAAATTTCTGTTATCTGAGGGTTTTGGTGTGGGTTTTATTGTTTTTGAGTTAAGATTGTAAATTGGTGTGTATTCAGGTTTTTCGAGGCAATAATAATTTTCATTATACAATTCAAAGTATTTCCATGCAATGTCAAAAAGACTTCTGTGGAGCTGGAAGGGTATTCTGTTGTCCTGTCTTAAGAAATCTTCAATGGACTTGTGGGTGATTGCATTTCTCATCTGATATGCTTCAAGCAACATACATTTAAACTTATAGTCAATAATTTTTAATTCATATAATTTATCAACTCTTTTAGAAAATCCAACATATGGATTATCAATTGCATTATTGTTTCTTTGGAGCATATCATTTACTATCTTTTCCAAAAAAGGAGTAACATATGACTCTGCTGTTTTTGGATTTTTTACAGTCTCCATTTCAAATTCACTAAGAAGAGTGTACATGTCCCTGTCAAAATCTTTTAAAAATTCAAAATTCTTCATAATTTTCACCTAGTTTGCATATCTTTTAATCAAGATAAACACAACTAAATATTATTATGTTGGAATTGATATATAAATGTTACTATAATGTATATAAAAGGTTAGTTAATTAAGAAATTCTGTAAAAAGACACTGCTGCTATCTGAAAGGAATATGTTGTTTCTTTAATAATATCTCCATTTCCGGCATCTTTAAAATCATGAAAATGCAGTATAACCTGCACTATGGCCCCATACCGGAACTTCTGTTGTATAATATCCCTGTTAACTGCCTGACAGGAACATCATTATTAAACGCAGCAAATCCATATAAGTCTGAATCATTTATCTTTACAGTAAGTATTTCAAAATTTCCATCAGCTAAACAGAAATATTTAGTTAAAAAAGCTATAAATATATGCGATTATGAAAAAAACTGCAATCAGAATACAGCAGGTAGATGTATTATCCTGTTTTTTACGTTTAGTTGTTTTAGAAGAGCTGTGTGAAACCCTCGTGGCCGGATTATAATTAAAATTGGGATGACCGCAGTAAGGACAATACTTATCCCTGCTGAAATCCAAAGTTCTTCCACACCTTTCGCAACAGTTTGACATAAACGCTTTTTGAATTGAATTCATTTTAAAAACTCCTTATTGCATAGCTTTACCTAAAATACATAAAATCAGAAAAACAACAAACATCAGCATGCAGCATCTGTTCCATTCCTTATCTTCCTGTTCTTTGGATTTGGAAGGTCTGACATTCCTTAACGGAGGCATGTAATTGTCATTGGGACATCCGCAAACAGGACAATATCTGTCTCTGCCGTCATTTAAATATGCGCCGCATGCCCAGCAGCAGTTACCTTCTATTCTATCTCTCTGATCTCTGTTCATTTTATGACCTTTTTAAATAATTTCTTCTTTTTTTCGACATATAGAATAATGCGTGTAAAATAGCACATAATTGTTTTTATTAATAGTATAACAGATTTTTTTTATATTTAATTTGTTTTTAGAAATATTCGCCCTATTTAGAAACTTTTAATAATAAAAACTATTTTAACCCCAATCACGTTTTGTCCAGTCATAAGAATCCATAAATGCATCAGAAGAATATAACGCACCTACAGTATCAAATTTCTCCTCTTTATTTTCTTTTTGTTGTTTTTTTCCAATTATTTGCATATTTAATAAACTAAGTATATTCATAACCATTATGGAACCTTTATTTTCAAAAGATTTGATTATTTTTTCTCCAATTTTTTCATCTTTATGATTATTAAATAAAACAATTTCATACATTTTAGAAAACTGATTTTCAGATTCACGAGTTAAAAATTTAATAAATAATTCACCATTGACACTTTCATATTTATAATCACATAATTCATCAATTGGAAACTCATTAGAATTTACATTCATTTGTTCAAAGATTAAATGAACAATATATATAATTTTTATTAAATCTTGGTTTTTAGAATGATTATCTATTTCTTTAATAATCATGTCCACATCAATAAATTCATTTTTGAAACCATTTATTAAATAATCATCAATAAAATCTTTTAAAACATTACTTTGACAGCTTTCTTTTAAATTTTTAAGTTTTAATAAATTTTCATTATTTTCTGTGTTGTCTTTTTCATCATATCCATAAATGGTATTTCTTCTTTTTTCCATAAAAAAACCTGCCACCTAATTTAAATATCATTTTTAATATATACCAGCTCTTTTTTATCTGAATAATAGTTTAGTGCTCTGTTAAGAAGGTTCAGTAAGTCTTGTTAAGATTTGTATCTGCGCAGAATTTTTAGCTAAAACTTTATTACCAATTTTAAGAGCCTTTTTTGAGTTTATCTTCAGTTAGTAGTATAACTGCTTTTACTAACTTTCTTTAAATCTATATTATGATGTGTTTAAAATAGTATATAATTGTTTTTATTAGGATTATAAAATTTTAAAGATTTTTTAAATTCAAATTCCTTTTTTGTTTATATATTAATAAACCTAAAAAAAAATATTCATAATTATGTGGAGGAATAATATAACTTTCAAACTTGAATTAATTAAACATTCAAATTAATTTACTTTGATAATCCACATTTTTATTTAAATTATTGTCTTTTTCTAAAATAACAATTTCTTCGCAAAATTCATCAATATCCGACACTTTTGTTCCATTATTACTTTTTAATATAGAAATATTTCCACTATAATCTCCATCAGACATATCTTCTGGAAGATAAACATATAAATCTCTATGATTTACTTTTTTAAAATCGATAGTAGCATTAACAGTATGCATTGTTCCGCTTTTTTCCCCACACTGTAGAACAAAAACTATGTCAGAAAATGCAGCTACAATCTTATCTCTTTCAACATAGTTTCTTTTAAATACCTTTTTATCAGGTTCATACTCAGAAACTAAACATCCACCCTGTTCAATAATTGATTTTGCTAATTTTTTATTGCTGCTAGGACTTATAACATTTAATCCACATGGTAAAAAAGCAATTGTGATTTTATTTTCATTAACTGTAGTTTCATGAGCTATTTTATCACAACCTAATGCTAAACCACTAACAACCACCCTTTTAGAAACAGCTAAAATTCCTTTAACTAATTCTTTTTCAAAAATTTTAGTATTATCTGAGGGTTTTCTTGTTCCAATAATTGCAATATTAGATTTAGATAAAGTTTCCATATTACCTTTTACATATAAATAAAGAGGTTTTTGATTTTCCATGTCAAATAATTTTTTAGGATATTCTTTATCAAAAACTGTAACAACATTTATTTCAGAATCATTTACTACAGAATCATATATCTTTTCAGCTTCATTTTTTGCTTTAATTAATTTATCTTCACTAATTTTATTACTCTTATGAAGCTTATTAAATAAATCATCCATGTCCTTAGAATTAATTAACATATCCCAGTACTTTGTATATATTGTTACTTTTCCAACTCGATTTATTTTATTTAAAAAGAGTAATTCTTTATATTTAATCATTTAATCCCTCATATAAAACTTTAGCATTATCCTCAAAAACAACTTTTTTATTACTCCATTTCAAATTACGGCATAAAATTGTTTCTGCAATTGTAAGGCCTACAATATTTTTTTCATTTGCACCATTACTAATTAAAAGTTCTTTACAAGCAGATATAGTGGTTCCAGTAGTAACTATATCATCTAGTATAATGAAACCTATAGATTCCGGAAGATTTTTTTCACAAGATAAAGAATTTTTTTGTCTGTCGATATCCCACTTATTCATAGACTCTTTTTGTGAGAGTATCTTTTCATTCCTAACTATTATATTATTATATTTTGAATCAAGAATATTTTCTAAATTTGACTCCTTGAAAATTTTTTCAATTATATTAACTGATGTTTTAGTTTGTGGAACATTATCAGGATTAGAAGACGGAACTGAAACAAGCGCAATTTTCTCAATATCTTTAAAAACAACATCTAATAAATTAACAACCGCATACATTAATTTATATGTAAAATTGTTATAAATTTTTTGATTATCATTATTTTTATAAGACAATATTTCATTAGAACAATTTTTATAATAACGTATTACTTTATTTTTCTTGAAATCCTCAGGTACTCTATTATAACAACTTATAGGTAAATATTTATATAAATAATATATATCCTCGTTATTTTTTGAAATAAAAATTTTAGAGTTAAAATTCTGATATTCATATTTAAATAAAAGTTTGTATTCTTTGACATAATTTTTATTATTTGGAATACTACTAAAATCTTCTTGAGAATCAAATAAAGATTCTTTTTCCCAGTCATATAATACTTTTTTAGATTTATGAATACTATTTTTCAAATTAAGACCTCATTTCTATTAAATATTTTATTTACTAATTAATTTATTTATTAAAACACCTTACAAAAACTGTTTATTTTTTATTAAAATTGTTTTTTGTTTGACCTAAAGTTTCAACAGTTGCATCACATTCATTTAAACATTTAGTTATTGATAACATTTTTAATCTCTTTTATTTTTATTAAATACTTGATTTTAAGTCTTCATAACTATTAGTAACTTCTAGTTCAACATCATTACCTAAAGCTTTAAAGTGTTTTTTACCACATTTAATTTTAGCTTGCTCAGATGGTCTTAATTGAGTAATATCTTTCGTACCTTTTGTTTCAACTACAAAATACATTTTACGTTCCCCATCTTTGTTAAATAAGATAGCCCAATCTGGATTATATCCTCCAATTGGAGTAGCTATTTTAAACCATCCAGGTAATTTAGTATATAATTCAACTTCATCATCATTTTCTAATCTTTCTGCAAAGTTCTTTTCAACTTCACTATCATATACAATATGATCATAGACAGAACGATGACTTTCTATAATATTTTTATTAAGATATCCCCATAACTCTTCATTTTCAAATAATTGTTGGCTGTAATAATCATCTAATTCTGAATATTTTACTCCATCAACAATTAAACTACTCATTACACGTTTAATAATCTTTGAAGATTCATTCATGTACTCTGTAGGATTTTTCTTAAATTGGTCTAATGTTTCACTTTCAATTAAAATCGTAATAATTGTTTTTCTAGTTAAACTTGTAGTATTTTGTAAGAATTTTAATATATTAGGTAGGGCTATTTCATCCTCATCTGAATAAACTGTTTTTACAGTTCCTTCTTTATAATTTACACCTGATGCATCAATTGTTAATCCACTTTTTGTATAAATTAATTTAGGAGGTTTAATATTTAATTCATCTTTTAAAGCATTACAACACTTTTCTATTAATTCATCTGTGTCAAATTCAACTGAATATGTTGTTTTATGTTTAATTTTATCCCAAAATACTTTAAAATCATCACTTAAGAAAACATGTTTATTAACTTTAACTTTACGTTTGTTATTTGCATTTTTAATTTCATAATGTTTTGTTTGTCTTTTAGCTACTGATACTATATCTTCTTTAACAGATTCATACTTTTCAGGCACTTCTACAGTATTATCGATTATAGCTTGTTTTAAAGTATCTTGAACTTTACCTTTTCCATTAATATACTTCATCTTTTTAAAATGATTAAATATTTCTAGTGATTTTTGAGAACCAATTGCTTCTTTTTTACCATTTTTATTTTCCATAATAATATGTGCAAAGCTTGTTTTTTCAATAGTGCCAAACTTAATTCCAGTATCCTCTTCCATTTCACTTTGTAATTTTTTAGCAAAATCACTATAACTTTCATTAGCCATTACAGTTAAAATATTAATATTATTATCTTTAATACGTTCTCCATCTTGATTAACACATAAACGTAGTCCTCTACCAATTTCTTGACGTTTTTTCATTGTAGAAGATGTTTCATTTAAAGTACAAATTTGGAAAACATTAGGATTATCCCAACCTTCTTTAAGTGCCGAATGTGAAAATATAAATTTTAAATTAGAATCAAAACTTAAAAGTTTTTCTTTATCTCTCATGATTAAATTAAATGTAGATTCATCATCTTTATTTGCTCTAAGTTTACCTTTTTTAGTTTCTCTTGAGTCTTTAACTTTACCTTTTTTATCTACAGAAAAATAACCATTATGAACTTCTTCAACAGGAACATGCTCAATTTTTTCTATTAAAGTATTATATTTAGGTTTTCTAATGACTTTTTCATATTCTTCTTCAAATATTTTAGCATATGGGCCTTTAATAGGATTTCCATCTTCATCATATTGTCTATAATTAGCTACTTTGTCAATGAAAAATAAACTTAAAACCTTAATTCCTTTTTCATTTAAAGATAACTCTTTATCAAAATGCTCTTCAATTGTTTTTCTAATTTGAGCTCTTTTAATTACTAAATCATCCATATCTCCAAATATTTTTCCAATTCTTAAAATTTCATCCTTTTGAGTAAAAGAAACATATTCATTACCTTCCTCACAATATATTTCATCTACAATATAATTTTCATAAACATCCCGCCTACCAGAAATATCAAATAAGTCATCACCTTGTTTTACAGTTACTGTTTTTCTTTTAATTGAACCATTCATTAATTTATCTATTTCAATTTTAGCAGTTATAGGAGATTTTTTATTATTCGTAGAAATTAATTTCATGTAAGCTTTATTATGAAAATCTTGAGATTCAAATCCTGCAACTTCAATTTGTTTAACTAAATTCATTTCATAAGCATCAACAGCATCTAATTTATAAATTAAATTTTGAATTTCCTTATGAGTTGCTGAATATCTTAAGGTACATAAAGGATTTAAAGATTTAACTGCTTTTTCACCTTTACCACCCATAACAGATTGAGGCTCATCAATAATAACAATAGGATTTGTTTCTTGAATTAATTCAATAGGTTTATATCCACTTAACCTATCATTTTCCCTATGGATAATATTAGCTTTTGTTTCTTTACTTGGATCTGTAAAACTTTTATTAAATGCATCAATATTAATAATCATTATTTCAATATTGGAATCAGTAGCAAAATTTCTAATTTGCTCTAATTTAGAAGAATCATAAACAAAAGAATTATAAATTACATTATCATACAAACCTTTAAAATGATCTTTAGTAATTTCAATTGTTTTATAAACTCCCTCTTTAATAGCAACTGAAGGAACAACAATAATAAACTTAGTAAAACCATATATCTTATTTAATTCAAAAATAGTTTTTAAATAAACATAAGTCTTACCAGTTCCGGTTTCCATTTCAATATTAAAATCCAAATGATTTTCATTTAATGATTCACTTGGAGCTATTTTATGATACTTTTGAACTTTTCTTAAATTTTCTAAAATATCAGAAGCACTAATATCAATCTTATTTCCTACACCCTGTCCAGTACTATTAATAGTCTGTTGGCCAGACACAGTAAAATAAGATAACATTGAATTTTGGCCTTCAAATAAATCAATAACTGATTTTACTGCTTCATCCTGGTACTTAAGATTAGGATTAAACTTAAGTTTCATAATTTTAAAATCTCCTATTAAATTGTTATAAACTCATTAATGTTATTTATTCTTAAATTTTCTTTTATATTTGTTTTATCTGCATCAGATTTAAAGCCGGATTCTTTGAAAACCACTCTAGTAATGTTATCTGATTTTAGTTTAATAATTTCTTTTGCAATTTCTTTTGTAATATCATCTTCTAAACAAATTAATAATGCTCCATAACCAATTGAATATATGCTATTTATTTTTTCTATTGGTAATGTTAAATCAATACCATATTTAAGCATGATTTCATAAATTAAATCTAATTCTGTTCTATCTGGTTTTATATTTTCCTTATTAGTGAGTAATGTTTGTTCTAAATTATCATAATCTGGATCCCACTTTTCTAAGTTTGAAGAATCTAATTTAAAAACTTTAAATCCAATATCCAAATCTTTGTTATCTGATTTTTCTAAAATTTTATCTCCAGCTCTTCTAATTCTTTCTTTACCAATTTCACAAATATTTTTATAACCAGATTTATATGCTTTTGAGTTAATATTAATTATTTCAGGAAGTTGAACCATAATAAACTTACGATTACCATCATCTTCAGAATTTAATTGAATGGTTGCATGAGCAGTAGTAGCAGAACCTGAAAAAAAATCTAAAACAATGAATTCATCATCATCTATCATTTCTAAAAACCATTTAATAAGATTAATTGGTTTTGGATTATCAAAATTTAAATTTAATTCTTTTAAAGAATTAATTGCCTCTGTTTGAGTAAACATGCTCATCATAACTGATGATGGAGTTACAGGTGCAGGTTCATTTAAGAATTTTTTTAACCTTGGAATAATATTTCCATTTCCCCAATAAATTCTATTATCTTCATCTAATTTTTTTAATTCAATCTTGCTAAAATGCCATTGTCTTGAAATTTTCATACCGGAGGGAGTTTCTATTTGAAAATAATTTTTACCTAATGGGTTAGACTTATTTTTACTTTTACATATTTCACAACTCATCCAATTTCCCCTAGGATCATTATCTATATTGCCATATTCATTTTTAGGTTTTTTAATTCTTAGTGGTTTATTAAACAAAGTATTTTCTTTTGATTTATAACAAATAATAACATATTCATGGTCTTTACGAAAACGTTTTGTAATTTTCATTTTACCAGAACCTGCATTTTCACTTCCTGTAACCTTTTCCCAAATAATAATTTCTGTATTTTCTTCTCCAAAAATTTCGTTACATAATTTCTTAAGATTTTCAACTTCTTTATCTCCAATATTTATAAATAATGTTCCTTGATTTGACAATAAATTTTTAGCCAATTTTAACCTGGAATACATCATATTAAGCCAATTTGAATGATATTTTCCTTTTAATTCTGTGTTTGTACTTAATTTAATTCCAATGCTCTCTCTCTCTCTCTCTCCTCTTCTTTAACTACTTGCCCACTCAATTTTAAATAGTTTTCTAAATTATCTTTATAGTTATCTTTATAAATAAAATCTTTTCCGGTATTATATGGAGGATCTATACAAATAGTTTTAATTTTATTGTTGTAACTTTTTTGAAGCAGCTTAAGAGCTTCTAAATTATCTCCTTCAATATATAAATTCTGAGTTGAATCCCAATTTTTAGATTCTTCTTTACATGGTCTTAAAGTTCCAGAACTAGTTTTTTGAGATTCTTTAATGGCTTGAATCTTACCTGGCCAAGTAAAATTATATTTTTCAGAATTTTCATCAATATTATTACCTAAAATTAATTTTAATTTATCAAAATCAATTTTATCTTCAGTTACAATTTCCGGAAAATTTTCCTTAAGCTTAGAAATATTATCTTGAACCATATCTTTACTTTCCCCATTTAATTTACTATTAATCATATAATCACATTTATTCTAATTTCATTCTTTTTTTAATAATTCTTCGGGACAAACCTGGAGGATTTGGTTTGAAGTTATTATTATCATCAAATTCATCATTTTTAATTGCATGTTCCCTTAACTTTTTAATATTCAAATCATAACTAACAACATAATCATTTAATCCTCCTTTTAAATTAATTAAATAATTATCTCTAGAAGAAGTAGGTTGTAATATCATACTTCCACCATACTCAGAAGTATTTGATTTAATGCAATAACAAAGTAAATCTCTTGAAAGTGATTCTGCTATGTTATTAAAATAAAATGTATCTCTATTAAATTCGGAAACAGTTACAATATCACAACAATTCTTAAAGATACTCCTATCTTTAATATCTGCAATTTCATAACAATAATATGGAGCTATATAAATATCATCCCAAATAATTAAATGATATTCTTTGTTAAGTAAATTATTGCATTTATTTCTTAATTCAATAGGTTTCTTATCATATGTTTTAAACAATGTTAATTCATGTGGTGAATAATGATTTTTTAATCTATAAACCAAAATTGATTCAAAATATTTTTCACTAACTATGAATGGCAATGTTGCAAAAATATAATTACCCACATAATCTCCATTTACTATAGGTTCTACACCAAATATTATTGCCATTTGATGGTCTTTTGAAATTTTCACAATTTCATTTACCCACTCATAAGGAATATATGCTTCAGGCATTACTAATAACTTAATTCTTTGATTTATAGCTTTATTAATTAAATTTTTTAAAGAATCAAATCTATTTTGACTTAAATTTGGAATATTTAATCTACTCTCAATATTATTTTCATTTAATTTAGTATTTAGAATACCTACTTTAACTGACTCTTTATTAATATTACCCACTTTAATTATTTTTAAATGACTATCCTGGTCATAAAAACATTTATTTTCAGAAGAATTACAATTTAAACCACATTCAAATTTTATATACTTAAACAATGAATTCTGATTTTTCGTTTGGTTTTTAAAATTAAACTTATAATAATTCTTAATAGCATTATTTATATATTCAATCTCATTTAATTCATTTATATTCTTAATGTTATCATCATGAATTGAAAATAATTCATTATTAATTTCATGATAAATCAACTCATTGAGTTTTATAAATCTAGGATAAACACCTACAAATAATTCATTTTCTTTATTTGTAGATTTGATTAAATTATACTTAAACTTATTTTTATTCCTATTTAAATTAAAACAAATTTTTAATGTGCTTTGAAGAGGATATTTCATTAAAATATTATTTTGCATTGAAGAAAAAAGACACTTACAAATATCATTATTAATATCAATTTCAGAAAAATTATTTACATTACCTTTAATATATTCATTTAACTCCTCTATTTTATCATCTGATTTTAAAGATAAAACTCTAACTATAGAATAATATAAAAATTTAATCAAAGACTTCTTCAAAATTACTTTATCCTCATTCAAATTAAAAACATAATTCTCATTATTAGAAATTGTGCATTTAATAGAATTAATAATATTGATTATTTCATCAATTAAATTAAACATCATTTTTTGTTCATTATTAATATATAAAAATGAAAAAATTTTTTCCCAAAGTGACATGAATTCTAATAAATTACCTTTAAAAGCATTGAAAATTTCATTTACTAACTTTTCATCTATTTTTTCATCCATATATTTCGAGGAATTAATCAAACGAGATAAAATTTTTGATATTTCAAATTTGTTAATTTTAACATCATTAATACTATTCAATTTATTTATAGAATCATTATAATTAATTTTATAAATTCCATCCTCAAGTTCATTTTTTATTGATTCGGAATCATGCATTAATTTAAATTCACTTGAATTTTTAGAGATTTCCTTTCTAAAATTCTTTATAATAGCATCAGAGTTATTATATGAAAATTTATACATTTTTAATTTATTTCCTTGAATTTCTAAATTTTCATAATGATAATACTTTTCATCCTTTTCAGAAAATGGTGTATTATAAACTTTATAAACATTATTACCATCATCTTTTTCATTAACTTTGAAAATACAATTATGAGGATATTTTGAATTAGGTGTAAAATATTTATTTAAAAAACATTTAAATTAATTTCTTCAATATGTTGAATTCCATTAGATTTACTTTTTTCGTGAGACCCAAAGACTATCAATATATCATCAACATATCTACCATAATATGAAGGGTTAACATCTTCCAAAATAATCTGATCAATACCATGTAAATTCCAATTAGCAATTATTAATGATGGTAAAAATCCTAAAGGAATCATAGGTAATTTTTTATATTCTAAATTATGTTTTTTATTATCTAAATTTTCATTAGGATATAAAGCTTCGTTAGTTATTTTTCTATTAAATTTTGAAGAATATATTTCAAATACTTCTTTAATAAAATTATTTAAATTATTATTAAATTCTTCTTCAATCTCGTCATATTGGATATTTAACTTTTCTTGAGTATCTTTAATATCTTCAAATAAATCGTTAAAATCAATTAATGAACGATAGTAATAATCTTTAAAATCTAAAGATAATATTATTGCATTTTTTTTATTTTTTAAAAGATTATCTGCAACATCTAGACCATCATCACGCCAAGATTGATATTTTTTATAATATGGTTGAAACAAAAAAGGTGAAAAATCATATTCTTCAGAATTATCAGTTTCTTTTAAATTTTCTAATAGATATTCATTAAGACGATTCCCATAGCAATGTTTGTATAATTTATCATCTAAAACATAACCCAACCTAAGAATCCATAAAACTCCTAAAATATGTCCTTCAACAGGTAAATCAATGAAATAATGTATTTTGGAAACATCAGATGATGATTTTTTAAAGTTAGTTATTATCTTATTTTTTTTGTCATCATCATTTTCAACATTTTTTGGAAAAGAAATAACATTAATATTATCAATAATATCTTTAATTTTATTATTCCAATCATTATTTAATTCATTAGCTAAATTTGAGAAATAATTCTCAAATGCCTGCTCAAAATCATTATTAACATCATTTTCATTTCCATCAACAATTTTTATTTTAAAATTTTCTACTTCAAAATTAGCTAAATCAAATCTTTGTATTGCACTATAATTATCATAATAAACATGATTTTTATATTTACGATATGCTCCTTTTAATTGATTTTTCAGTTTTTCAATCATATCTTCATTATTTTCCATGATACAAACACCTTTAATATTAAATATTTAATTAATAACTCTTATTAAATCAATTTCTCCTTCAATTTATCAATTTCACATTCTAATCCTTTAATCTCAATATTTAATTCAACTTTTCTATTAAATTGAGTTTCTTTTTTAATAGCTGCTTTTTTAGTTTTAATTTCACTCTCTAAACTAGCTATTTCATTATTAATTCTTTTAATTTCTTCAACACTTAAGTTAACCTCATGACCAACCGATTTTGATCCATTATATTTAATTATATTTTGAATTATGCTATCATAAAAATTATAAAAATTTGAATAATCTAACCTATCCAATTTTAAATTTTCAAATAAAATTTCATCTATTTCATCCATATCATCAAATAAAATCCAATCTGTTGAAATAATTTCATCTAAAGTTATTTTACTTGAATCTACTAAACTTTCACTTTGATGTGATGTAAATAGTTGAATTTTACCTCTAAATTCAAAAACAAGTACCATTGGATAAGGTATTACTCTCATTACAATATCTGCAATTCTATTTAATTTTTTATCTTCTTTTAAAACAATGTTAATTATTTCAACTTCAAGATAATCTTTAACTTCATCTTTATAAGAATCAATACCAATATTTTCTTTGTTAAGTGAATACAACCATCTAATTTGTTTAACATAATTAGTAAATATCTTTTTATCACTAGATTTCAATCCACCTTCACTAAAAATAACATCTTTAGCAATAATATCATTTACCTTGCATTCATCTGGAATTGTTAATAATTCTTCAATTAAAACCATAAAATCACTTTAAAATTAAAAATGAAATTAATTCAAATTCTTCTAAACCTTCAATATTATTTTTAACTGGAGAGGTTCCGCCTTTTGTAAATAAGCTTCTAACTCCAGTTTCTTGCTTTTTACCAATTATATTTTCAATACTTTCTTTGAGAAGTTGAGAATATTTATCCATTTGCCTACCATTATCTGTTTCCCTGTCAAATGATTCAACTAAGTTTCTAAATACTTCTTTTTTACCTGAACATAATTTTTGATAGTAATCTAATATTTTTTTAGATTGAATATAGTTTAATTTAACTTCTTCATCTTCATTAATGTAGACTAAATAATATGGAGTTAATGCATTTTTATCTTTTGATTCTTTGACTCCTTTAACTTGTCTTAATAAAAATATTACTCCTGGTTCAAACTCCTCTGCTGGAACTATTGAATATATTCCAAATGGAGCATTATCTAATTCTTTTCTATGCTCTTTCATGTACTCCATTAATTCTATTTTAAAATCATTAAATGTTAAATCTGTAATTGATATTGCATCTGAAACATCTTCTAAATCAATAACTTGGTCTTTAAGTTTTTCTAATTGATTTTTACGATATTCTAAATCATTCATAACTTTATCATTGTTTACTATAATATTTTCTTCACCAGTTGCACTTACATCAACCATTACCATTCTGTTTTCTACACGGCCTTTAAGGTTAATATATTCATCTAATTCTATATTTGGCCAGAAGTTAACTAATTGAATATCTTTATTTTTAGAACCTATCCTATCTACACGACCAAATCTTTGTATGATTCTTACAGGATTCCAATGAATATCATAATTAATTAAATAATCACAGTCTTGTAAGTTTTGACCTTCAGAAATACAATCAGTTCCAATTAAAATATCTATTTCTTCAGTCATTTCAGGATTTATAATATTTCTGTTTTTAGATATCGGTGAAAAACTAGTTAATATTTCATCAATATCTGTATTTCTAACTGCTTTTAAGTTAGTTTTATTATCTCCAGAACCTGTAACTAATGCAGTGTATAATCCATAATTATCAAAAATCCATTGCGAAATATTTTCATATAAGTATTTTGCAGTATCTGCAAATGCTGTAAAAATCAATATTTTCTTATTATCTTCATTTATAGGATTTTCTATTTTATTTGAAATAACTTTCTTTAAATCAGCGAGTTTTTCATCTCTAAGACAATCAACTTCTTTTGCTTGTGCAAATAAAAATTCTAATTTTTCTTTATCTAATTTTAAGTCTTGTTTCCATTTAATTAAATCCATATCTTGAAGTAAAACTTTTGTTTTTTTACCAAACATTAATTCATCATATTCATCTTCTTCAGGATCAATTAAACTAATATCAATATCTTCATTATATTCTGAGATATTATCTATTTTTTCAAGTGTTTTATTAATTTTAAATAGTAATTTTTCTATTGTTAATTTAAATGAATGAATTGAACTTTCCATACGTTTTAATAGATTTATTCTCATTAATTGAATAAGACTTTTTTCTCTGTCTGTTTGTTTGAAAACAGATTTACCTTCTCCAATTGCAATATCATATTTTTTTGCATAGTCTTCCCTTTTTTGAGGTAAAATATATAAAAATGGAGAAAATACACTTAAATTAAGTCTTTCAATTTCATTATTAATTTCATTTAAAGTTGGAAATTCTTTTTTAATATCAATATCTGAACTTTCATTAATTGGATCTAACCTATTTGGAAATTCTCCAATTTCTGCTAAATCATAATATTTTTCAATGTGTTTTCTACTTCTTGCAATTGTTAATGTATCTAGTAATTTAAAGTAGTCTAAATCCATCATATCAACAAATTTTTCACCAGTCCGAGTATTATCATCTAATTTTGACCATTGGTTAAATATTGCTTGCGCATTTTTAAGGGTGTGATTAATACTAGAAATCCCTATTTCTTCTAGTGCATTATCTTTATCTTCTGTAATGAATGCAATTTGATTTTTAATATCATTCATCTTGTTATTTACTGGAGTTGCAGATAACATTAAAAGCTTTGTTTTATGCCCTTGTTTAATAACATCATTCATTAAACGCTGGTATCTTGTAACTCTATCTTTAACTGCAGGATTATTTCTAAAGTTATGTGATTCATCAATAACTACTAAATCATAATTTTCCCAATTAATTGTTTTTAAATCTATATTTCCTGAAAATCCTCGCTCACGACTTAAATCTGTATGATTTAAAACATCATATCTAAATCTATCTTCTGCAAAAATATTTCTTTTATCATTAAGTGTATAAATAGTCCAATTTTCTCTTAATTTTTTAGGCACTAATACTAAAACCCTATCATTTCTTAACTCGTAATATTGAATAATTGCAAGGGCTGTGAAAGTTTTACCAAGACCAACACTATCTGCAAGGATACAACCATTATATTTTTCAATTTTATCAATTGCACCAATTACTGCATCTTGTTGAAATTGATATAATGTATTCCAAATTTTAGTTTCTTTAAGTTTATTTCCTTTTTTAACAATATTATCTTCATCTAATTCATCAAGATAATTATAGAAAATATGATATAATGACTTAAAATAAATAAATTCCCCTGAATTTTCTTCATACATTACTTCCATTTGTTTTAATAGCTTATCTTTAACATCAGTTAAAACCATTTCATTACTCCATAATGTATCAAAAGATAAAAGTTGAGAATCAGTGAATTCTTCACCTGCCATGAAATTATTAAAATCAGCTCTATTTGACCCAGTTATACCTAAACCATCTGTTGTAAAATCAACACTTCCATTAATAACAATATCTTCTTCTGATTTATTATGAACATGAATCATCCTAGGCTGTGCAACATTAGGTTCCTTAAAGGATTTTATTTCAACTTTATCTTTTAACCATTTAGCACAGTCTTTAGCAACAGCACTTTGAGTCATTTCATTTCTTAATTTTAACTCAAATTCATTACCAAAAATATTATTATTAACTATTTCGTATTCACGAGCTTCTTTATCTTTATTTTTAGAAAAACTAGGAGTTGTAAAAATAAAACGCATTTCATCAATTTTATCTAACTCTTTTTTAAGAGCACTATAAGCATACATTGTAAAATAAGCAGAAATAGTTGAAACTTTAGAACCTTTTCTAATATGTTTTTCAAGTTCTTTATAAACTGTTTCACCTAATTGATTATTAAGAGTTTTGAATTCCGGCAAGTAAAAATTCCCCTTTTAATTAATTATTCATATTTTTATAACAATTCTTAAATATAATTTGTTATTTTGTTTCATTCCTAGAAACTTAAGATTTTTTTGATGAAAATAAATATTTAACAAAACCCGAGATGTTTCTAATATTGGCCACCAGGGTATTGGTGATTATGAAATGAAAATAGCTAATGATGAAGATATTGATTACTTTATAAGCTTATTTAAGCAAGCATATAAAGAGAAATTATGAAATTTACTTAAATAAACAAATTCTTCTCAAATATGCATTTTAATATACTCAATTAATTTCCACAATTCCATATCTCCATGATTTTCATCTGCAAGTTCCTCAACAAGCCATAGAGCTTCAGTATATTCTTCGGCAAAAGCTAGTGCCTGTGCTTTCAACATTTTTAAATCGTAATCATCAGGATTATTTTCCAGTGCAATATCTGTGGCTTCAATGACACTGCTATATTCTCCAAGATCCATTAAAACAACAGATTTTATCAATAAGATTTCAGATTTTAAATAATCCCCGTCAATACTTAATGATTCATTGCAACATTTCAATGCTGAGTTTAAATCTCCTAAATTAAAATAACAGTCTGCTTTAAAATAAAGTGCATCTTTTGAGTTATGATCAATAAACAAAACTTTATCAAAGCATTCTAAAGCCTCTTTAAAATTATTTGACAATTTTAAAGCAAGCCCTTTGTTTAACCATGCATTCAAATATTTGGGATTAAATCCAATAGCCAAATCAAAACAGGTAATTGCTTCAGTATATGATTTTTTAAACATTAAGCACTCCCCTTTTGAATACAGCGCCATATCATCAGCAGGATTAATTTCCAATGAATTGTTAAAGCACTCCAGAGCATCATCAAATAAATCATATTCCATTAAAATTTTACCCACATGAAACCAGATAAAAGGGTTTTCATCATCCTCGCTTAGGGATCTGTTGTAACACTCCATTGCTTCAACATATTTTTCAAAATAATTTAAACAGCATCCTTTTAAAGCCCAAAGATGGCTGTTTTCATTATCTTTTTTTAAAAGCTCATCACATAATTCCATAGCTTTTTCATATTCATAATCATTCATAAATTTAGAAATGATTTGCAAACTTTCAACATTCATATATAACACTGCAACAATTTGTTAATAATCTTTTTAGAATTCACTTTATAAAAATCAACTGGAAATAGTTGGTTATGATAAAAACTCATTTAAGCCTTGTTTTAGTAGATAGTTTTCTGCAATTTCATTGTGTCAAGTTAAGGTTTTGTATTTTTTTAAAAGCTGTTTTTGATGTTTGATTTGCATTTTTTGTGATAGATATGAAGTTCAGTTTGTCCATGTCAAATGCAGAGTATCCGGAACAGACCATATCAGATTAAGACTGAAACATGAAAAACATACAAGTGAGAACTGGATTAACAGAAATCCAGCTGCCGTAGTAGATACAACTTCAGGAAATGTCATGTCAATTTGGTGTGAAGATGGATATATCATAGCTTATGACCCTTCTTGGATATTTACAGATTTGTATAGTAGTTAACAATATTGTTAACCATTTTCTTTTTTTTAGTAATCTGTCAAAAATCATGTTTGTCATATGAGAACAAAACAACTTCTATCGCTCCAACAATCAAATTGATATTATATCAGGATAATAGATTGATTTCAATTAAATACACTATTTATTTATTCTAATATTTATTCTATTAAATAATCTTGAAAATAATATTCTCCTTCAAAAGTAATGTCAATGATTGTTAGGTCATTCTTACATGAAATATATCCTTTTTTCCAAAATATTTTAACAATAGCCTCAACAATACTATATTTAATATTTAATTTATCAGATATTTGTTTGATAAGAGTTTCTTTGTCGTTAACTATTGATGAAATTATATTACAATATATTTCTTTGTTGTTTTCAATGAAATGGTTAAAATAAATACAAAATCCTTCCGAAGTAATACTTTTTGAAGTAAATGCCATACCAATTGATCCTCCAGAGGTGGTAATGTAATTATTTTTTTCTAAATTTTTTAGGGGAATTGCAATTTTTTCTTGTAAAATATTAAAATCTTCTTCATCAAAATACTGTTGAGTGATATCTAAAATAGTTAGTGGATCTAATTCGTCATCAAAACTACTTTCCAAACAATTTTTACATAAATCTTTAAACATGTTGGTTTCTATTTTATTACAATTAGGCAGTATGAATTGTTTATTTGTTGTTTCATATAGGTCATTTTCAGATTCCAACATTTTTTTCATATATCTTTGCCCTCTTTGTGAAATATGTCGAATAATATAATCTCCAGCAGCAGTTTTATAAAGTTCAATATAGCCATTATTTTTTAAACAATCAAGCAATGCATTTATAATGAAAATTTTTGTATTCATTTGTTTTGAGAGGTCTTTGTTATTTCCAATATTTTCATTCAATATTAAAGAAAAAAATTCATTTAATAAAATATCAAAATCTTCCATGTAATGTTTGCAATATGAAATTATTCCTTTATAGGTAAATTTAATATTATGGGGTTGTTTTGTGTGAGTAAATGTTCTATACTCGATATATCCTTCATCTTTTAAAAATTCCAAAGAATCTTGAACATTATCTTCATCTAAATCAAAATTTTTTGTTAAATCAACAATTTTTTCAAAATTCAGAGAAAAAGAATCATTTTCCATAAAAAAATCACCAATATTTTGTATAACAATGGTGTCAGCTATCTCTAATGAATCAATTTTAGATTCTTCAAAGTATTTAGGTTTAGGTCTTAATTTAGGTTTGTTAGATATGTCATAAATATCTAAAATAATTTTATTTAATTCTTTTTCATAATCGTTAAGATTATAAATTCTACATTGAAGTAAATGATTTAAATAATTTGGAATTTTAAGATCATCATCCATCAGAATAATGGGGATAAATTTAAATTTATCCTCAATTCTTTTAACAAATGCAGAATTTGACTCGGCTTTCACCCAATTTGAATTTACACTATATTTAGATATAATACTTATAAAAGCATCACATTCTGGTATTGCATCAAAAATATCAGTTAAACTATCTCCCAATTTCAAATCCCAACTATCATACCACACATCGATACCATTATTTAATAATTTTCTTACAAATTTATCTACAAAGCGTTCTTTATCTCTAGAATCATGACTAATGAAGACTTTCATAAAAACAAGTTTATTAAATCTAATTAATATAATTTTTTAAAGATTAAAATTATATAATTAGATAAAATTTTTAAATGATAAAAATGTTATATGTTTATAAATGAATGTTAAAGAAGAATATATTAAAACTTATCATAAAGAAATAAGAAATTATTATGATTTAATGAATATTATCCAAGGAAAAGGTGATTTTAAGGATCTTCGTAATGATTATATCTTTAGAGGATTGAATAATACGAATCATTCATTAATTCCTTCATCTTTAAGAAATAATAGTCTAATAAATAAATATATTAATGATGATTTTAAATTTAAAAAACTTGTTTCTAGAGAAGATGCAATTGAAATGGGACTAATTGCTGATGATGCTAAAGATTCAATAAAATGGGTTGCACCCACCGTAGATAAAAATAATAACATTCTTAAAGATGACGGATATTCTTTAATATATTCTGATGATGGATTACAATTTAAAAAAGAATTATATGTTTTATTGAAATTTTTAGATTTTTCTGATAGAAACGGGCTTAAACTATCTGCCAACTATGAGGTTAGGCACAATATTCATAATTATTTTAATTTTAAATCACAATCTTGGCCAAAAAAAGAATTTATAGAAATTATCTCATTAGCTCAACATTATGGATTGCCTACAAAAGTCTTGGATTGGACATATGATTACAAAGTATCTTTATATTTTGCTTTAAGGGATGTAGTGGATGATACAAAAGAGGATAGTGATGGAGTTATTTGGGCATTTAATTATAAACTATTTGAAAACAATCCATTTGAAAATGAATTATATTTTAATAAATTGCATTTTTATAGGCCCGAATATAATAACAATCCTAATCTACGTGCACAAAGAGGATTATTTACTTTTATAATTGATGACATTAATAATAATGATACTCGATCTCTAGAAGATATAATAATAGATGAATTAATCTCTAAAAAAGAGTATAATCAGGAAGATTGGGCGGGTCGCAGGCAACCTCGTGTTTTGCCTCCAAAAATTAAAATAAATGAACCAATATTCTACAAATTTATCATTGATAAAGACATAAAAGTGGAAATGTTAAAAGAATTATATTCGGATGGTTATTCTGAGGAATTTTTATTCCCTGGTTTTGAAGGTGTAAAATTGGCTATGGAAAATAGTGTTATATTAGAAGAAAAGATTAAAAATCCCATTTTATCATCTAAAAGTATTATTTTTCCCATTAAAACAAGTTTAGATATGATTAATAAAGAAAAAATAATTTATGAATTTACAGATAATAATTCAATTACAAAATTTAAAAAAATTTTTATTTATTCTAATGGAAAAATCATGGGGTATTTAAGAGGTAATGAAATTGTTAAGGATAATCCTGAGAACTTATGGGTAAATTATGGAAAATACTCTGATTTAACTGAATCTAAGTTCTTTAGTAAATTTAAAAATAAAAAAATAGTTTTTGCTATAAAACTAGATCAAACAACATTATTTGATTATCCATTTAATCTTTTTGATTTTGAAATTGAATCTGATTTTGAAATAATCGAAGAAAGAGATGTTAAATTAAATTTCTTATTAAACTTTGAGTAAATCTAATTTATTAATGTCATTTATTAATTTTAAATAATTCCTAATTGATGGTGCATAGTATTAATAATCTAATTTAGAATTATGTGGTGATTAGCTATGAAATGTATTATTTGCAAAAAGGATAAGCAAGAAGAAGATTTCAACGAAGAGAACTTATAAAAAAATATAAGAGGGAAAAAATTGAAACGAACAAAACAACATAAAATTGATGCATCAGCAAAAGCCATACTTATGAAAAATGCTCCTAAAAATTGGTCTCTTGCTGAGCCTAGTGAAGATTATGGTAATGACTATTTCGTGAAAGTTTTTGATAAATATACTGATGAAGCAACAAAAATCTCATTTATAATCCAACTAAAAGGTACTGAATACTATCAAAAAGATGAAAAACATGTGAAATTTTCAATTCGCACGGATTACTTGAAATATTACTACAACAAAGTTGATATGCCTGTGTTTTTAGTTGTTGTAGATACAATTAATGAAGAATATTGTTGGTTATTCATTCAGAAGTATATTAATGAAGAATTAAATGTTAAAAAACCAAATTGGAAATCACAACAAACGATTACATTATATATTTCAATTGAAAACACTTTTTCAAATCCTCAAATTATAGAACAAACAGCTAAAAAAGGTTCCCAATATTGTAATATCCTAGTAAATGGAACCCCCACACAAGAATTTATATGGAAAGTAAAAAATATAACTGAGAATCCTTTAGAAAAATCTAAAGACCTAAAAGAACAATATTCAAAAATATTTGAAGCTGAAACTAAAGTTGCATTTGAATTCATTCATAACCAGAATGACTCTGATAATGCTAAAAAACACTTCCAATCAGTTTATAATAAAACAAAAGATGATAAAGATAATGTTATGGCACATTTAAATTCTATTATTGGATTAAATCCATTTTTTAATTTGCTAAATGAAGATGAAGCAGAGAACTTATTTAAATATATTCAAGAAGGAGAAAATTTATCTAAAGAAAATAACATTAAATATTTACAACATTATTTTTATGGTCTCAGATTAGAAAAGCTTTGTTTTATTTTGCAAAATCAACTTCAAGGCTTACTAATAACACAAAAAATAGGAATTCTTGGAGATACAATTTTGACCCCAATAATTTTAAAGACTATCAATCTTGATATTGAAAAAATTTTTAATGTACTTCGCAGATTGTATAATGATTTTTCAACTAATTTAATGAAAACCATTGATGAAAATGAATTATACATTTCGCTTGAGTTATTTAGAATGTTGATTGAAATGCAATTACATCATATCCAAGTTATCTATAAATATACTGACGAAAATACACAAAAAGCAGTATTTAATCAAATTAATCAATTAATTTCTATTTTTAAAAAATTGATAAATTTTACATCTAAATTTGAGATTTTTAAATATGATTTATTGACATTTAAAACAATTTACCTGCACTTGATTGGAGATGAAAAGTATAACGAAACTGTTGAAGAATATATTGATTTTGCAAAGGAAAATAAGTCACAATATCACATAGAAAGAGCAGAATCACTAAAAGAAAAATTATCAAAACCATTTAATAGACAAAAAGATATTAGTAAAATGTCAGATGATGAAATTCATGATTTATTAAAAACATTAATATGGACTATTGAAAAAATTGATATTGATGTTGATGAAGGTGATGAAGCAATAGTATTAAAGCGTGCTGTAAGAGATCTTAATCCAAAAAAAGTATTGGACAATTGTAAAAATTTAGAACTGCATTATGGGCATGGTGGAATATATGCTAAAGTTTTTGGATTGGCTTCTGATGGGGTTAAAACGATTTATTGCAAACATGGAGGAATAATTACAAATTGGAATTTGGATGATGCTTATGATGAATTTTACAACAAATATTGTAAAGAATGTGAACATAAAATTAGACAGGATTTTAAATGGGATCCTGACATATTATCTTATGTAAAATCAAAGAAATTTAAAGAAATATTAGATAAAAATCCATTCATTAAATAATAAAAAATACTAGGGAAAATTTTTATGACAAATATTGAAATTAATGCAGAAACCAAAAATAAACTAGAAACAATTGGGAAAATATTATCCCCATAGCTAGATATCTATTATGATGATTTTGATGAAATTATTGGTATTTTAATAAATAATTTCAATAATCATAAATTAAAAGCAGAGTATGATGAGAAAGAAAATATAATTAAAATTGGATATGAAAATTTTACAAAAATCTAAAAGTTATTATAAGTCTAATGAAATTTTCATTAAATTAAACTCAAGAAATCTTTCTTCACCCCAAGTAAATAAAATCATAGAAATTGCAATAGTTAATAATCAAGTTTCACATTGTGGTGAAGCACCTAAATTCTTATCAAAATATATGGACATTTATGAAGGAGAATTAAATAATAAGAAAGTTGAAATATTTAAAAGTTATTGGAAATTATAATAATATGGAGGAGCGAATATGAAAGGATATTTTGAACCTGAATTTAAAAAAGAAGCATTTAATTGTCCATACAGTGAAGTTTATGCTCATCAAAAGTGGAGATATCGTTTAATGATATTTAATTCTAACAGCGAGCATCCCCCAAATTCCATATATGACCAATTAAGAGTTATGGGTTGGTCAACATCAAAATGCGACCATTGCGATGAAATCTCATTTTGGCATAATGAACAATTAATTTATCCCAAATCATCAATTGCACCATTACCCAATGAAGATATGCCTGATGATGTTAAAGAAGATTACATTGAAGCAAAAAATATTGTCAATGATTCTCCAAGAAGGGCTTGTGCACTTTTAAGATTAGCTTTGCAGAAATTAATGCCACATTTAGAAGAATCAGGTAAAAATTTAAATGAAGATATTGGAAATTTAGTTAAAAAAGGAATTTCCAGTGAAGTTCAAAAAGCACTCGATTCAGTTAGAGTTATTGGAAACAATGCTGTTCATCCTGGAGAATTAGACTTGAACGACGATGTTCGAACAGCAATTTCATTATTCCGTTTAATTAATTACATTGTTGACAATCAAATTAGCTCAAAAAAAGAAATTGATGGAATATTTAAAGGTCTTCCTCAAATGAATATTGAAGCAATTAAAAGAAGAGATAAATAAAATTTGAATGAATATTATGAAATATAAATTAAAAAAATATTTTATACATGATGTTTTAACTCCTTGGATGCATTTAGAAAATATCTATCTTGACAAAAATCATCCGGCCCATGAAGATTTAAAATATGATTTAGACACTATAAAAAAAGAAGAGATTCTAACATATTACAAAAAACATGAAGAACGAATAAATTTTTTGAATCGGAAAATAAAAAACAAAATGATTTATTCAAAAATATTACTATTTGGAGAATTGCTTGCTAATTCAATATTTGAAGATAGATTAGATGCATTGTTAAAAAATGAGCCCTATGATAGAAAAGAGTTTGAAAACTTTTATGATAAAGAAAATTTAATTAAAGTGGATAAATTTTCAAAAGTTTATGATTCAATAATTATTAACGGAAATAGATATGGATTATGTTTACCTATTAATGCTTTTAATTCATCTTATTGGATTTCACAAGAGTTGAATAAACTTAATTTAGATGATGTTGATTTAAAAATTCGTGTCGATCCCTTTTTAAAAAATTTTTCATTAATTTGTCAAAAAAGTACTGTATTTTCAAAACCATTGAACTGGAATAAAATTCAAGATTTAAAAACTGTTGATAAAGGCCAATTTAGAAATTATAAAACTGGGGAATTAACTGAATATATGTGGAAACCTAGAAAAAATAATACAGTAGTATTTACTTGTGAAGAATTACCTTCAAAAGATTTAATAAATTTAAGAGGAAGTCGATATTTCCATGCAATTTTTGAAAAAGATAGTGGGAGATTTATACATTGCGATGGGTCAATAAAAATTTATAATAAAAATTCATTTAAAAAAAGATGCAAATACACAATTAATAACAACGAAATAAATGATATTGGAAAAGAAGTGAAAATCTTTCGTGTAGATAAAAATATACCCAAAGAAATGTTTATATCACTAATAAACAGTTATTTTTATTGGAATCATGATTTAATAGATTATTTTCTGAAAAAAACTATTTAACTGAGTATATGAAAGAATTTTCAGATTTAATTCCTTCAAAAAAAAACTCAAATTAAAAAATTATATTCCATATGACAAAATAAAAATTCTCCTTTAATTACTTATTCATATTTTTATAACAATCATTAAATATAATTTGTTGTTTTGACTCATTCCTAGAAACTTAAGATTTTTCTTTATTTTCGCTTCTTATTTTTCTTTATTTAATCTAATTTTTACTTATTTTAATTAATTCTTGCTTAATTTATTTTAATACTTATTTATTTATTTTTAATTTATTTATATCTTATTTTAATAATTATTAATAGTTTATTTTAAATATTATTAGTTATAAATATGTATATTAGTGGTTAAAGTTTTTTAATCATTAATTTATTTGATTAGAGGGTTAATATGAGGTATTCTTTTGACAGAATTGTCATTGAATTTTTCAGGTTATTTGATCGCTATGTATCAAAAAAATATGTTACAGAAGAAAACAAATTCATTAGAGAAAGAAAAATGACTCAAAAAGAATATATGGCACATATTATTACTCAAAGAAGCTGTACAAGCTATATTGAAACAGTTAGATTTTTCACAATAATGATGAAAAATGATTTTAAAACAATCTCAAGCCAAGCAATTGGAAAACAAAGAATGTTTATCAATCCACAAGCATTCATAGACATGAATGAATGCTTTATTGATAACTTATACAATAAATACTCCGGATTTTCAAAATTAAAAGGATATATTGTATCTGCATGTGACGGAAGCATTGTTGACATCCCCAATGTAACATTAACTCGTATACAATTTCCTGTTGGTGATGAACATTTGTTAAAAGAAAAAAGAATCAGAGCAAGAGTCTCGTGCTTTTTAGATGTTCATTCTAAACATATTCTAACAGCAAAAATTGTTGAAACAACAGTAAATGAAATAGATTTAGCAATAGAACATTTAAAAAACATAAATGAAAGATTCAACATTGAAAAATTAATTACAGTTTATGATCGTGGCTACGCATCTATCGAATTGATGGCTAAAACCATGGATTTAAACTCTAAATTCTTAATAAGACTACCAAAAAATGTATTTAAACACTTAATAAAACAAATGAAAACTAATGACGAAATAATAAAAATTAATTTAACAAATAACCGATTAAGTCATTTTCGTGACAAAAATTTAAGAGAAAAAACACGAAAAATGGGACGATTAGACATTAGAATTGCAATTGTAGATATTGAAAATAAAGAACCAGAAATACTTGCAACAAATTTAACAACCGAAGAATTCACAACAGAAGAATTAAAAGAATTATACAACAAAAGATGGGCAGTAGAAACAAGATTTGACAGATTAAAAAACCTAATTGAAATCGAAGATTTCAGCGGAATAAGACGACCAATAATCGAACAAGACTTCTATGCACATATATTCGTCTACAACCTTGCAATAACAATTAAAAAACAAGCAGAATACCATATAACAAGAACACCAAGAAATAAATATGAAAAAATAACTTATCAGTCGAATTTCGCAAAAATAATTGGAAACATTTACTTATTCTTCTTTGAGTTAATATTATGGAACGCGACGAAAAAAAGAACAAATAATAAATTTTATCCTAAATGAAGCCTCAAAACAACTAACTCAAGAAAAAGAAGATGAGAGGATGGGAAAAAATTAACTTTTTGAGTTGATTTGTTTTTTAATATTTTTTGGT
>ERZ826146.84-NODE-84-length-102685-cov-8.372776_pt1 | contig 102685 bp, 88 predicted proteins | sample MGYA00519857_ERZ826146 | MGnify/ENA primary metagenome ERZ826146 (study PRJEB31778, sample SAMEA3449222) | human gut metagenome | biome: human gut; feature: human-associated habitat; material: faeces | place: United Kingdom | collected 2010/2012 ...
AGTAACCACATGAGCAAAAGGAAAGCTGCGTAGCAGCGATTTTGCGAATGTGGTTCTGAATAGTTACTTATGATTTCGTAAATTAAAATTCGTAATCAATGCAGGCGCGGCTTTCGCGTAACGGAGTGATGAATGCGCCAAAGGCTTTGTGGGTAGGATGAATCTGATAAGCATTCAGGCCTTCGATATCATCAAAATCACAGATTAAAGCCAGTTCATAGTTGCTATCGGCAGCTTTTTCATCATTGATGGCAACGACAAGCTTCTTTAAAGTAGGAATCTCAGCTTCAAAAACGGAAAGGCGCTTTTTAGCTTCCGCGATGTTTTCCTGTTTCGTCTTTCCTTCGGCATTTTCTTTTAGCTTGAACATTACAATGTGTTTAATCATAGGTGTATTTCCTTTCTTTGTTGTTATATAGAAATTTATCGGGCAGGTACGAACGACTTTTTGACCCTGATATCTTCATTTTATAAGATAATAAATGCAAATTCAATACGGTTGCTGTTATAACATTTATTGAAAGTGTAAATTACTGGAACAAGGTACGGTTGAACCGTAACAGTGTAAACCTACTTGCAAGGTTTCCGGTAACAGGATATGATGAAAAGGGTGTTATAGTTCATACAGCAGGCAGACACTTGCTATCAGGCTGCGTAAGAACATGATTTGAGTAGAGCACTTAGCGAGATTATTTCGAGCTTAGTGCGAACCATACAAGTTCACTTGGCGAACCAAAGGTGAGTCTAGTGAAGCTTGTTCGGGAGTGGGCAGGCTCCTTTTGCGAAGCAAAACTTCAAATGCGCCTGCGAATAGTTGCTGGAACGAGGTACGAGTGAACAGTAACTAAAATAAGATGAGGTGACAGACATGGCAAAAACGGAAGAGGATATTTGTAAGGAATGTAAGGGAAACTGCTGCAGGTCCATGGGATGCTCTCTTTCTCCGGAGGATATGATCCGCAGAATCCGGGCATGGAAGGAAATATCCGGAGCAGAGTGGATGCAGCACAGAAGGACAGAAGAAGCAAAGGCAGAGGAAACCATGGCAGAAAAAGAGCCTGATACTGAAGAGATCGAGAACTGGCTGATGAACAGCAATTGCGCGTTGGATTCCTTTGGGTATCCGGGAGGGAGTCTGCTTTATGTGCGGATGCGTCATAAGTGCTTTACCTTTATCGGAGTCGATGCCATGGGAGAATGTGCGGCATTGACGGATACAGGATGCCTGTTATCTTATGAGGATCGTCCCAAGGGAGGACGGATGCTGATTGCAAGTGAGGATCATCGCTGCACCCAGGAATACACCAGGGAGATGATGGTGGAGGACTGGATGCCTTATCAGAAACAGCTTAAGCAGATCTGGAAAAAGTGGTATGAGAGGTTTATGCAGGATGGGACATTTGACCACTGTGAGGAAGAATATATGAAGCTTCAGAGAACACGCAGGGAGCAGATGATGGCTTCCATGCAGGGTTGATAGAGGATAGAGGAAAATGTATGCTCAAGGTTTCACATATTAAGAAAAAGTATGGAAAACGAACCATATTGGATGATATCTCACTGGAAGCTGAGTGCGGACAGTGCCTTGCACTTGCCGGAAAAAACGGCTGCGGTAAGACAACACTGATGCAGATTCTGGCAGGAGCCATCCGGCCTGATGCTGGAGAAATTTCCTTTTTCGGAAAGAATCCGCTGCAGAAGCGCACATACTTCCGGAAGTATGTGGGATATGTACCGCAGGAGCCACCGCTTATTGAGGAGCTTACCGTGAAGGATAATCTGAAGCTATGGGGTGTCTGGCAGTCGGAGCACCGGGAATTGCTGCTTTCCTCCTTTGAACTGGAGGAACTGCTGAAAACAGAAGTCCGGAAACTGTCGGGAGGAATGAAGCGACGATTATCGATTGCCTGCGCACTGGCACAGTGGCCGCCGATTCTGCTGTTGGATGAGCCGACAACAGCACTTGATTTATATTATAAGGATAACATTCAGCAATGGCTGATGCAGTATCGGAGCATGAATGGGATTGTGCTGCTGACTTCACATGATGAAAACGAAATTCTTTCCTGTGACCGCTGTCTGATTATGAAGCAGGGGAAGCTCACAGAGCTCACTGGAGAAGATTTGACCATAGAGGAAATCAGAAAAGAAATCATAACACCGGATAAGTAAGGGTGAAGGGAGAAGAAAAATGCCGAAATTTGATCCAATGACAGGAGAACTCATTACAGAGGAAACAGACGGAAAAGGAACTGCATCTATATCAGAAAACCAGACAGATATTGGGCAGACAACAGAACAAACCGGAAAACAGTTTGTGCCAAGGTTTGATCCGATGACGGGACAGCCAATTCATATAGAACAATCGCAGCCACAGACTCAATCACAGTTCCAACGGCAGCTCCAGTCTGAATCACAGTCCCAATCGCAGCCGCAGTTTCAGCCACAGCCCCAGTTTCAGCCGCGGCCTCAATCTCAGGAACCGAAGAAGTCACACAAGATGGCAATCATCGTTTCGATTATTGCCGGAGTAGTGGTATTGCTTGGAATTCTTGCTTTTGTATTAGCAGCAGTGCTGCTTTCCAATCCGAGAACAGCTGTGGAAAAAGCATGTGCAAAGACCTTTTCAGAGGGCGGATATTTATATGATACATGCAGGGATTTTCAAGGATTTGAAAAAGATTACACGGTTACGTCCAACATCAAGATTGCGATGCAAAGTGAATATTCTGACGGCTCAATCATATTGTACACGCAGCTGGGAGTAGATGGAAAAGACAAACAGCTTGCCGGAACGATGGCATATAACAGCGCATGGATTAATATTCCTGAAATCGAATATAAGCTGCAGATTGATGCGAATGAGGTTCGTCTTCAGATCCCATCGGCAGACAGCCATGTGTTTACTTATAATTATACAGAGGAAAAGCATGGATATCTGACAGAAATAGCCTCTGCGGAGGATCTTCAGGCGATTGATGATGTTCTGAAAATGATTTATTCCAGTGAATCATCGGGCGATATCAAAAATACAGAGTCTGCTGTGAAGCTGATGAACTGGTACCGTTCCCTGAAGGTGGAAAAATCAGATGCAGGGCAGTTTGAAGTGGATGGAAATATCCGGAAGTGCAAGGGATATGCGATTTTGGTGACACGGGAGGATATGAACCGGTTCAGGGAGATTTATCAGGAATATGTCGAGACCGTGATGACAGATCGGCTGCATGCGCTTGGAATGTCCGCAGAGGAATACACGGAGCAGATATTTGCAGATATTCAGGATATGGAGGATGCAACGATCCGGTTTTATGTGTATCAAAAGGAACTGGCCTGCGTGGAGCTTGAAGCTGCAGGGGATATTTATCAGGTGATTTTCCATGGTGGGGACTATCGGACGCAGAACATGGAGATACTTGTGAACGGTGCTGTAGTATGCACGATCGAAGGAACGCTTGCAGGAGATGAGGAAAGCATTACAGTGGATCTTTCGGGAAACCATGTCGAGGTGACATACAACCGGAGTACAGAAGCTTATGACATTAAATCGGAAAATACTTATGAAAAGATTGAAATGAACGGAATCCTTTCCGTTGGAAGTAAGGAGATCAGACTGACTGTGGATCAGTTTGCCCTGGAGGGAGAGGCGGATTATACCCTAAGTGGGGATATTGCTGTAACTAAGGGGGCGGTCATTGACACAATGAAGGGGGAAGCCTTTGATATTGGAAATGCCAGTGAAGCGGAGTATGATGAGTTATTTGATGATCTGAATCAGTTGCTTTATGGATTATTGGGATACTAAAAGGAAACCGGATGAAAACGTGGATTGCTTTTTTCATAGTGGAATGTAAAAGAACAGGGAAGACACTGTTAAAGTCCATAGGAAGCTATTGCGCCTGCCTGCTTCTGACGGCGGTATTGGTAGCGGCATTCAGCGAGATCATGCAGAATGCACAGGTGTTTCAGAAGGTGAATATTGGCATTGCGATTCCGGAGGGAGAGAGTATCAGCCGTCTGGCAACACAGTATATTTCCTCTATGGACAGTGTCCGTTCGGTTTGTGATTTTTATTATCTGGATGAACAGGAGGCTGTGGAGCAGTTAAAGCAGGGAACCCTTCAGGCGGTAGTTGTGCTGCCTGAGGGCTTTTATCATGATGTGCAGGTAGGGATCAATCCGCCTGCACAGATTTATTTTCCGAAGGATGTTGCGCAGAACACACAGGTATTTGAAGAACTGGTGACTGCAGGAGTATCCTTTTTGCAGACCGCAGAAGCGGGCGTTTATGCAGGGCTGGACACGGCCTCTTATTATGGCATCGAATTACAGGGGGCAGGACTCGGTGATACGATCGCTTATCTGTTTGTGAATCAGATGTTGAAAAGAGATAGCGTATATTCTGCCAGAATGCTCTCGTCCATGGGGAATCTATCGGTTGCGGAGTATTATTACGCAGCAGGCCTTGTGATTCTGCTTATGATGTGTGGGATCCAGTTTGGATTTTTATATGGAAAGCGGAACAGATCCGTGGAAGATAAACTGAAAATTCGTGGCGTAGGAAGTATCCGACAGTCCGTCGTTAAGATTCTGGTAATGACAGAGTTTTTGTATGTGACAGGACTCCTGTATTACTTTGCGGGAATCGGCATTGCCAGTTGGACCAAAACGTATTTCGTATTTTATCAGGGGACAACATGGTATGCCCTGTTGCTCTTGTGTCTTGGAATAGCGATTTATTTTCATGTGTTGTATGAGCTTTCAGGCAGCAGCTCACAGGCGGCAGTATTTGTTTTTGCAGTAAATGTAATTACAATCAGTGGAGCCGGTGTACTGATTCCGGAGGCTTATCTGGGAAAAGAGATTGCCGGAATCAGCCATTTCCTGCCGATGAAGTACTGGAATGTATATGCAGCCGGAATGCTGGAAGGAGAGTTATCCAAAGAAGCGGTAACCGGAACGGTATTTTTCCTGTTTGTTGGAATGGTGGCAGGGATGCTTCTTTCCTGGAGAAATGAAAAGAGTGGGCAGCGGTCACATAACGATATCCGATCTTGTATGCATGCCCATACAGGTATATGCGAAAACATAAAAAAAGTCCCAATGGGATTTGTTTATTATAAGCTTCAACTGAAATTATGGCTGAAACACAGAATCTGCTGGCTTCAAATACTGTTTCTGGTACTGCTTCTTCTGGTGATTGGAGGTATCCATATCCCGGATACAAAAAACAGCAGTATCGGACTCGCAGGCGTGACATCCGGTATTACGCAGACCATCGCGGACCGTCTGATGCAAAAGAGGGATGTGTATCAATTTACCACTTATGAAGGCGCGGAAGAGCTGGAACAGGCGGTAGAGGCAGGAGAGCTGGAATGCGGATTTGTGTTTGACAAAGAATTTGCAAAGCAATACGAAGAAGGTTCATTTACAGACAGCATTACTTATGTCTATACTCCTTTTACAACGAAGGGGATGGCGGTACGAGAGACTGTATATGGAACTGTTCTGGAGCTTTATGGAGAAAAGCTTTTGCAGCAGAATCAGGAAACAATTGTCGGACAGAGCTCCGAAGAGATTTCAGCAATGCTGGCAGATCGGTATGAATATTATTTGAACAGTGATGCGATTTTCCATACAGAAGTGATTTATGTGGAAACGGATGCCGGAATGGAGAGTGACTTAAGAAGAGCAGAGCCCGGCTCCGACGGGCAGAATGGAGACGCAGACTGGCTGGAAATCGGGAAACCGAATCACAATCAAAACCACAATCAAAATAGTAATCAAAACCGCAATCATAACAGAATTGCAGGTCAGCCGGCTGATATGGAAAATTTGATTCGTGGTGTGATTTCCTGCATGATTTTTCTGACGGTTTATCTGTCGGGAGCGTCCTGTAAGGAAGAGAAAAATCAGCATTTCCTGTCAATATTGGAGAAGGGAAAACGCCACAGCTATGAGTGTGCCGGAATGCTGGCTGCGGTAACACCGATGATGCTTGTCGGGACAGGCTTATCCTGCTTAACCATATTGCAGTCGGAGATGCTGGATGCGGCGAGTGGAGCAGGATTTGTAACCGCAACGGGAATTGGAATGGTAATTGTGACAGAGATTTTGCAGATGCTTCTGCTCATTGTGGTATCCATTTTATTTACTGCGTGTACGATGTGTATATGGAAAAAAGATATGGGAATGTTATCGGCACTTCCTGTACTTATACTGCTGCAGATCATCATCTGCCCGGTAATTTTTGACATGGCAGTGTATGTACCGGCCGTGAAATATATCCGGTATCTCTGCCCTATTGCTTATTATCTTTAAGTGCTTCCTAAAGTTTTCGCAAGCGAGCTCCTTATTTTTATAAGAACTTGATTTTGGACTATTTTTTCAAGTTTTGTTGCATTATATCCAATTTCGCTATAAGAATTAGCAATGTCTTTGCTGCAATGGTTGGATTTTGGACATATATGCTTCATGCCGCAACCATATGTCCAATTTTGCTATAAGAATTAGCAATGTCTTTGCTGCAATGGTTAGATTTTGGACATTTATGCTTCATGCTGTATTCATATGTCCAATTTCGCTATAAGAATTAGTAATCTCTTTGCTGCAATGGTTAGATTTTGGACATTTATGCTTCTTACTGCAACCATATGTCCATTTTCGCTATCATGTTTTCAGTTCTTTTCATTACAGATAATGAATTTTGGACTATTTTCTTATGAATTGATCCATTATGTCCATTTTGAAAAGTGCAGCTTGCAATTTTGAGAAAGATCCCTTATGATGAACTTAGACATGCGACTGACGGAAGCAGAGTGATCTGTGTAGGGGCACCTACAGGGAGCATGTGAATAAAGAAGAGCCGACCGTCTGGGCAAACACAGTATCGCATGTGTATGTCCAGATTTTTTATGTAGAGCACTTAGCGAAAGCAAGCCGAAGGCGCAGGTTGAGGTTAGTGCGAACGATACCTGGACACTTAATGAGAACAAGTCGAAGACGCAGTTCGAATTTAGTGAAGCAGGTATATGTAGAACATTTAGCGAAAGCAAGCCGAAGGCGCAGGTTGACAACGTCCATATTGTCATAATTTACATGGCTCTGAATAGTTACAAATAAGGAATTAAGAAGGAGGAAGCAAAAATGGAAAAACTGTCACTGGACAGGGAGCTTAAGGAGAATGCATATCCGGGAAGAGGAATTGTGATTGGAATCTCACCGGATGGAAAGAAAGCGGTAACTGCTTATTTTATCATGGGAAGAAGCAGCAACAGCCGTAACCGGATTTTCGTTGAATATGAGGATGGAATCCGTACGGAGGCCTTTGATCCCTCAAAGCTGGAGGATCCGAGTCTTATCATCTATGCCCCGGTTCGTGTACTGGGAGATTATACCATTGTTACAAATGGAGATCAGACGGATACCATTTATGACGGGATGCGGAATGGACTGAATTTTGAGCAGGCCCTGCGCAGCCGGGAATTTGAGCCGGATGCACCGAATTATACCCCGAGAATTTCCGGAAGCATGAAGATTAAGGACGGAAAATATCGTTATGCGATGTCTATTTTGAAGAGTGATAATGGAAATCCGGAAGCCTGCAACCGCTTTACCTTCTATTACAATAATCCGCTTGCGGGAGAAGGTCGTTTTATCCATACCTATATGCATGACGGTAATCCGCTCCCGAGCTTTGAGGGAGAACCGAAGCTTGTGGAGGTAATGGATGATATTAATGAATATACGGATCTGATCTGGAACAGCCTTAATGAAGAGAATAAGGTATCTTTGTTTGTAAGGTATATTGATATTGCAACCGGCAGATATGAGACAAGAATTGTTAATAAGCATCAGAAATAGACACAGATGGCAAGCTTGTGAAAAATGAGGCAATGACATATTTTTCAGTTGATCAACCCGATAGGAAAGGACAGTAGAGATGAATGAAATTCAATTAAAGTATGGATGTAATCCGAATCAGAAGCCTTCCAGAATTTATATGGAGGATGGGAGTGATCTTCCGGTTAAAGTGTTAAATGGTAAGCCGGGATATATCAATTTCCTTGATGCATTTAACGGCTGGCAGCTTGTTAAGGAGTTAAAGCAGGCAACCGGACTTCCGGCAGCAACCTCCTTTAAACATGTATCTCCGGCAGGAGCAGCCGTAGGACTTCCGCTCACGGAAACCCTTGCTAAAATTTACTGGGTAGATGATCTGGGAGAGCTTTCTCCTCTGGCATGTGCTTATGCAAGAGCACGTGGTGCGGACAGAATGTCTTCCTTTGGCGATTTCATTGCCTTGTCGGATGTCTGTGATGCGGATACGGCTCGCCTCATTAAAAGAGAGGTTTCCGATGGCGTGATTGCACCGGGATATACCGACGAGGCCATGGAGCTTCTGATGCAGAAGAAAAAAGGAAACTATAACATTATTCAGATTGATCCTTCCTATGTTCCGGCTGAAATTGAACGTAAGCAGGTATATGGCATTACCTTTGAACAGGGAAGAAATGAACTTGTAATTAATGATGAACTGTTCTCGAATATTGTGACGAAGAATAAAGAGCTTCCGGAGGAAGCAGTTATGGATATGAAAATTGCCATGATCACCTTAAAGTATACACAGTCCAATTCCGTGTGCTACGTTAAGGGTGGACAGGCAATCGGTATCGGGGCAGGACAGCAGTCCAGGGTGCATTGTACCCGTCTTGCAGGACAAAAGGCCGATAACTGGTATCTGCGTCAGGCACCGCAGGTGCTTGATCTTCAGTTCGTAGATTCTCTGGGACGCGCAGATCGTGACAATACGATCGATGTTTATATCGGAGAGGAATATGAAGATGTGCTTCGAGAGGGCGAATGGCAGAAGCGCTTTAAGGTAAAGCCTCCGGTATTTACCAGAGAAGAAAAGAGAGCATGGCTTGACGGAAACAGGAATGTAACCATTGGTTCTGATGCGTTCTTCCCGTTCTCAGATAATATTGAGAGAGCCTATAAAAGCGGCGTGAAATACATCGCTCAGCCCGGCGGTTCTGTTCGTGACGATCTTGTGATTGAGTGCTGTGACAAGTATGATATGGTGATGGCATTTACCGGAATCCGGCTGTTCCATCACTAAAAAGATAAAAGCAGTTATATAGTTATAAGCAGGCGATACTCGGTTTTTATACTGAGTATCGCCTGCTTTTTGCTTACTTTTTCTTTGAACAGAAGTAATAGGGTAATGCAAACAATATTACACCGCCAAAAAAGTTTCCTAAAATAACAGGAACAAGATTTGAAAAATATCCACCCCAGTTCACTAAGTCATTGGTGGATGCATATGGAGAAAAAATACCTAATGCAAGTAAAGTCATATTTGCAATACTGTGTTCAAGTCCGATTCCGATAAATGCGAACAATCCCCACCAGATCATAATCAGCTTTGCTGCTTCACTTTGGAGTTTTTGCCCGCACCATACGGCTACACATACACAGACATTACAAAGAACCCCGCGAAAAAATAATGGAATAAAGCCCGGACTGATTTTGTTGGCACTCATCGTTACAACAAACGTGCCAAATTGCTCATTATTTAACAGTCCGCTCATTTTAATAATCCAGGCAACCAATAGGGAACCTGCAAGATTACCGATCAGATTTATTCCCCAGACATGAAATGCTTCCAGCCAGGAAACACGCCGGGTCATAGCACCTACTCCCATGAGCAGATTATTTCCTGTGAACAGATCACTACCGCACATAATACACATTGAAAGTGCCAGGCCAAAGCTTGCACCCATAACAAGCTTTGTGAGTCCGACAGTATATTCAGACCCGCTTATCTGTGCGCCGAGGGTAAAAATTAATGTTATGCCAATTCCTATATATACACCTGCAAACATGGAATATACAAAGCATTTCAAAAAACTGCTTTTTGCATAGTCAGCTTTTACTCTGGCAACATTAGAGATCTTCTCTATTACAGCAGTTTCCATACAATCACTCCTTCCGGTATGTTTTGTTATTTACCAGGGATATTGTCCCTGTTTGCTATATGGAAGAAGTTTACCGTTCCATGTAATAATTACCCGGTCTCCGTGAGGATCCTTCTGAATATCTACATCAATGCCGAAATCAATGGCACTCATAATGGCATTACCGCCCTTTTCGTGGATGATTTCCTTAATTGCAGGACCATAGGTATCGAGCACCTCATGTAATCTGTAAAGTACAGGATCCGTATTACCTTTATAGGGATGTTCGCTTAAAACCATAGTGATTTTGGAATCAATGCCGAGTACCTCAGCCAGTTTCAGGCAATACTCTTCGGGTACATACTGTTGACCCTTGATGGCACTGGTCAGCCAGACCTTATTTACGCCGATTTTTTCAGCAAGCTCTTCATAGGTCATACCACTTGCTTTTTTTGCAGCCTCAATTTCAGCAAGCTCTTCGGAAAATTTCACTCTTTCGAGGTAATCAAAGTTGTTCATAGGTGTCATACTCATAATGGTTTCTCCTCTCGTTTGTTTTTGGAATTCTGCAGAATAAAAAAGAGCAACGAAACTTTTTAAAAGCTTCGTTGCTCTTGCAAGCATAATAGCATTGTAATTATTGGATGTCAACAAGAAATTTTCTGACGGAAGCTTGGGCACACAGAAAATTTTCTGACGGAAGCTTCGTTAAGGAAGACAGGGAATGCATTGAAAATTCCGTATACAGCTTCTTTAAGATGATTCGCAAGAGCAATCCCTACAAAAGCACCGTAAAATGTATTCCAAATAAGTTGAAATTGTAATGCTGGCGATTTATAATATAAAAACAACACATAACTCGCCATAATATAAATAATAAGTTGATTTGCGGCGGTTTATGAGAGAAAGGTGATAATATGAAGATCGTTGGAAGAAAACGGGAAAAGGATGAGCTGATGCAGTGTCTTATGTCTAAAAGGCCTGAATTTGTTGTTGTTTATGGAAGAAGGAGAGTCGGAAAGACCTATCTTGTCCGGGAGTTCTTTAATAAACAGTTCTCTTTTTATGCTACAGGACTTACGGATGAGAAAACAAAGGGACAGCTTCGTGGTTTTGCGGCCAGTCTGGTGGAATATGGGGATATGGAAAAGAAGGCTCCGAAAGATTGGTTTGAAGCTTTTGTGCGCTTAAGGAAACTTCTTGAAAGTGATCGAATATACCGTGAACCAATTAATAACAAAAGAGTGGTCTTTCTTGATGAGCTTCCATGGATGGATACTGCAAAGTCTGATTTTAAAAGTGCGCTTGACTATTTCTGGAACAGTTGGGCATCTGCGCAGGAGGATCTGGTGTTAGTTGTCTGCGGATCTGCAACATCATGGATCATTACAAATCTTCTTACGAATAAAAAGGGTTTTCATAACAGGGTCACGAAACGCATACACCTTGCTCCGTTTTCATTGGCAGAATGCGAAAAACTATTTGAGCTTAATGATATCGTTATGCCCAGAAATCAGATGATTGAGAGTTATATGGTTTTTGGAGGCATACCGCAATATCTGAACCTGTTGGATTCGCGCCTTAGTCTTGTACAGAACATTAATGAGTTATGCTTTAAAGAATATGGCTATCTTTATGATGAATATGATAATTTGTTTCGTTCACTATATGATAAGCCGGAGAAGCATATGGCAATTCTTGAAGCTCTGGCGAAGAAAAAAGACGGGCTGACAAGAGCGGAGCTTTCAAAAGAAAAAGAAATCGGAGGGGGATCTGTTTTGACAAAAGATCTCCGCGAATTGGAGGAATGTGGGTTTATCCGAAAATATAATAATTTCTCGAAAGCGGAAAATGATTCACTCTACCAATTAATTGATCCATTCACCTTATTTAGCATCCGGTTTATTCAGAATAAAAAATTTGACTCCTGGAAGGATTATATCAATTCTCCAGGGTATAATTCCTGGAGAGGAAGTGCTTTTGAAATTGTATGCCTGAATCATATTAATCAGATAAAGTCCGCTTTGGGAATTAGTGGAATTGAAACAAATGAATTTGCATGGAAAAGCAGCAATACAGAAAAGGGAGCACAGATTGATTTAATTATCAGCAGAAAAGATGGTGTGATTAATCTTTGTGAAATGAAGTACACGAACGAAGCATACTCTCTGGATGCCGAGGAGCATGAAAAAATCATGAACCGGTTGTCGCAGTTCCAAAAAGAGATGGGGACGAAAGAGGCCATTCATATCACGTTGATTTGCGGAAACGGTTATAAACAAAGTAAATATTCTGGTTCAGTTCAGAATGTTATTCTGGGAGATGATTTGTTTGACAACTGATATTCTGTGAATATGGTAATAAGCTTATGCATGGGCGTGGCTGAATTATTTCTTATCATGTGTGGGAATTTACCTATTGACAAGGTGGGTCATTGTTTGTTAGACTTCCAGCTATATATTTGCATGGACTACAATGGACTATATATGTATGGATTGGAGAGGCGGCACCCCACTATGGGTAGGCTGGACGAAGGAATTTAGGACCCTCTTCAAGAGAGGATGATCCTGTTAGACATGAGAGGATAGCAGCCATAGGGAAGAATGGGACACAGATTCGCATTCATAAAAAGGATGACGTTTTATTTTGTGTACCTTTCTGACTGGAAAACGAAGTGCATTGCAACTGAAATGACACAGTTTTCGCCCATTATTGAATGCTTCTCATTGTTTGTAACTTTGAAAATCATTGCACAAATGGCTCAAATAAAGGCTTTTTGTGCAAAATAAATAAGAAAGTATAGAGAGGGAACTCATGAAACAAAAATGGATTTTAACCGGTGCGGCGTTTTCATTGGCTGCAGTACTGAGCGGATGCAGTAACATTCCTGTATTAAATCAGCTGCAGAACAGTCAGGTACAGACACAGACCGACAGTATGGGTGAGACGAAGGAGCAGACGGTTCCTGCGCAGACCACTCCTACACAGACCGATGCGCCAGTCATAGAGAATTCAACAGGTGAGATTGACGAGGCAAGGGCGAAGGAGATTGCGCTGGCTCATGCGGGTGTTCCGGAAACGGAAGCGAGCATTACCAAATTAAAGCTGGACTATGAGGATGGCCGTCAGGTTTATGAGATTGAGTGGTACGCAAATGGTGCGAAGTACGATTATGAGATAGAGGTCGCTACCGGTGAGGTAATTAAATCCGGCTATGAAGCGAAAAACAGCCCTGACACCGGAAGCGGCGTTACGACTGACGAAGAGACTGCGAAGCAGACAGCTCTTGCCCGTGTGTCCGGAGCAACGGAAAAAGACATCTATGAATGGAAGCTGGATTACGATGATAATCGTCCGGAATATGAGGGCAAGATCATTTACGGTGATATGGAATACGAATTTACTATTGACGCAAATACAGGCGAAATTCTTGAATGGGATATGGACTCTGTGTATGATTAAAGCAGATCCCTATGGGCGAACCACCGTCCATAGGGATTTTTACTATCTATTTAAAAGTATTACGTGGAGGACCGGACAATTAATTCAGTATCAAGTAAAATATGCTGGGTTGGTGTGGAAGGATTTTCGATCAGATTTATTAACATCTCACAAGCCTGGTGCCCCAGCTGTTTTTTGGGCTGGTTGATTGTAGTCAGGGAAGGTACGACCATTTTTGATAAATCAATATTATCAAAGCCAACAACCGCAATATCTTCCGGTACGCGTAAACCAAAATTCTGAATAGCCTTAATTGCTGCAGCACCATATACGTCAGAAACACAATATAAGGCATCCGGACGTTCGGTCTGTTTAAGTAAAGAGGTGATTACAGACACCGCAATGTCAAAATCAAATTCTGTTATATGAAGGATCCAATTATTGTTGGCCTGCATACCGGCTTTGCCAAGTGCATCCAGAAAGCCCTTTTCACGGTATCTGGCATAGGCATTTGTTAACTGACTGTTGATTAAAGCTATTCTGGTGCGTCCGATAGATAGTAAATAGTTCACGGCAATCTGCGAAGAGTATACATCGTCAATGGATACAAAGGAAACGTCGGGAAGATTACAATGCTCTGAGCACATTACCACCGGATATTTTAGTTTGATCTTATTTAATTGATCTGTGTCTAATACATTATGTACTAAAAGCAGACCGCAAAAATTATTCTGATTAATGATTTTTTCATATTCATATAGAGAAAAGCGCAAATCTGATGCTTCGTAAAAAAAAGTTCTGTAGCCGTGTGTAATGGCGGCATTTTGAATTCCTTCAATAACATCAGCATTAAATGGATTCCGAAAATCAGGAAGACAAACCAGTATGGATTGAGAGCCGGCTGTATCTTTTGCTCCGCAATAGGTATTGGGATTTAATCCTAATTCTGACATTGCCTGGAATACTCTTTGTTTTGTTTCCGCTTTCGTGTTTCCAATCTGATTGATTACTCTGGATACTGTTGCAATTGACACATCGGCGCGTGCTGCAATTTCTGAAATTGTTACATCCTTTGAAATGGCCATATTTCCTCCCTTATGAAAAATTTTCATGATGATTAGTCAAAATGCACTAAAACATGAAACTCATATATCGTTTATTATAAAAATTATATAAGGTATTGCAAAATATGTCAATGTTTTATATAATCAAAATGTAAAAAGTAATGAAAAAAGAAAAAATAATGAAAATAAATGAGAAAGAAGGGAAAAAATGAAACAAGGATTTATAACATCCGTGATGGCAGACTATTCATTCGAACAGGTAGTTGATTTTGCCTCAGATAATGGTTTTGAATGCATAGAAGTTGCATGTTGGCCTAAAGGAAAAGCTGAACGGAAATATGCCGGTGTAACACATATTGATGTTGCGAATCTTGATTCTGTAAAAGCTGATGAAATTCTGCAGTATTGCAAGAAAAAGAACATTACGATTTCTGCATTGGCTTATTATCCAAATGTGCTGGATGAGGACAAGGAATGCCGGAAAAAGAGTATTGATCATTTAATGAAGGTTATTCAGGCATCTGCTCTATTAAAGATTAATCTGGTTACTACTTTTATAGGAAGAAACAAAAATTTGAATATCACAGATAATCTGGAATTAGCAGGAAACGTCTGGAAACCGATTCTGGAATATGCAGAATCCTTAAATGTAAAAATTGCCATTGAAAACTGTCCAATGCTTTTTACGGAAGATGAGTGGCCGGGAGGAAAGAATATTGCAGTATCCCCTGCAATCTGGAGAGAATTATTTAAACGGCTTCCAAGTGAGTATCTTGGGCTGAATTTTGATCCATCGCACTTCATATGGCAGGAAATGGATTATATCAGGCCTTTATATGAATTCAAAGACAAGATCTTTCATGTACATTATAAGGATATCAGAGTGGATAAGGAGGCAAGAAACGAAGTCGGAGTTCTGGCCACGCCGCTTTCTTATATGGTTCCCTGTATACCAGGACATGGCGATGTTAACTGGGCGAGATATATCAGTGCATTATTGGAAATCGGATATCAGGGAGCTGCCTGCATTGAGGTCGAGGATAAATCCTTTGAAGATAATAATGAAAATATTGAGAATTCATTAAAGATCAGCCGGCAGTATCTGAAGCAGTTTATTCATTTCCCGGAGAAAGGCAGACAATATGCGAAAGATTAAGGTTGGAGTAATCGGGTTAGGATTTATTGGAAAACAGCATGTAGAAGCATTACGAAGACTTCCGTATGTTGAAATTGTGGCAGGATCTGACAGCAATCCGGCTATGCGGGACTGGTGTGAAGAGAATGGAATCGGGAAATATTATGCAGATTATAAAGAAATGCTGAAAAATGAAGAAATGGATGCTGTACATAACTGCACGCCAAATAATTTTCATTTTGCAGTAAGCTGCGAGATATTGGAAGCCGGATACCATGTATATAGCGAAAAGCCATTGACCATCAATTCTGAGGAAGGAAATAAACTGGTAGAGCTTGCCCGGAAAAAAGGGTTAAAAACGGCGGTTAATTTTAATTACAGAAATAACCTGATGGTTCAGGAAATGCAACAGAGAATTAAAAATAACCGGATGGGGACGATCAGTCATATCCAGGTAGAATATTTACAGGATTGGCTGTTATATGATACCGATTTTGATTGGAGAGTCCAAAAAGATAAAGGAGGTGAATCCAGAGCAGTAGCAGACATAGGATCACATTGTTTTGATACCATACAGTTTATTATGGGAGAGAAGATTGTAGCCGTATATGCAATGTTCCATAAGCAGTATCAAAAAAGATATATGGCGAAGCAGGCAGATACTTTTTCTTCCCGGAAAGCATCCGGAGAACATAAGGGAGAGGCTGTGCCGGTAGAAAATGAAGATGCAGCGATTATCCTGTTTAAATTGGAAGGAGGGATGGTAGGAAGTATTAATATTACCCAGGTCTGTGCCGGAAAAAAGAATGATTTGCAGATTCTAATCAGTGGAACCAATGAGGCATATGAATGGCATCAGGAAACACCGGCCAATTTATGGGTTGGTCACAGGGATTCCGGCAATGAAATTATATATGCGGGTAAAAATAATTTGTCTGAGAATATCAGAAGCTTTGCTGATCTGCCGGATGGACACTCGGTTGGATGGAAGGATGCATTTGAAAAAGGATTTGAAATTTTCTATAAAGGCCTGTTGCGTGAACGCGAAGCTGTATATGAGAGCCCGGACTTTACAGCAGGACTATATATTACTAAAATAGTAGAAGCTTGTCTGAAGAGTAATCAGACAGGCACATGGCAAAATGTATGACTTTAATTTAAAGGAGGATAAATGAATGAAAAAGAAAATGGTAAGTATGTTATTGTGTCTGGCTATGACAGTTGGAATGTTGAGTGGATGCGGAGCAAAGGATAGTCAGGGAAATACACAAAGCGATGTTGCTGGAACAGAGAGTGAAGATACTAATGTATCGAATGAAGAAACAGAAGGGACTGAAGGCACTGAGACCGCAGAGCTGACTATTTTGATCGATGGTTCTACAGAAGGTACGGATGGTTATCTTATTAAGCAGGGCGCCAAAGGGTTTGAAGAAAAATATGGTGTAAAAGTAAACTTTGTAGAAACACCCTATGCAGAAATCCATCAAAAGCTTATGACTGTTGGTGCAAGCGGAGGAAGTGATTTTGATGTTGTCTTTGTTGAATCTGACTTTGTTTCACAAATGGGAAAGGCAGGTATTTTAGAACCGTTAAATGATTATGAGGCGAATTCTGAAACATTACATTTTTCTGATTTCGTTGATTCTACTATCGAAAGAAATACGCTAAACGGAACTGTATATGCTATTCCACAGGTAGCAGATGTTCAGACAACGCTTTACAATAAAGATATTTTGGAAAAACTTGGTTTTTCAAATCCGCCTGCTACAATTGATGAATTTATTGATTATTGTGAAAAAGCAAGCAGTGAAGGTTATATACCAATGGCAGTAAGATATAATTCAACCGCATTACCGTGTCAGCTGATGGGATTATTTTTATTCACAGATGGTGGAGCGTTTGTAAAGAAAGACGGAGATGGCTGGAAAGCAGATCTGGATAATGCTACAGGTGCAAAATGGGTAGAAAATGTAAGAAAGATTTTCAGCACCATCCCTGGAGATACACTGGTAACTATGGATGATACAGCAATGTATGATGCGTTAAACACTGAAAAGGCAGGCTGCACAATCGGTGGAGCATGGATGTATGATGCATTAAATGAGGATATCAGAGCAAAAATGATTACAGCGGATTTCCCGAAGGGATCCGGAAATGAAGTAGCTTTAATGAGCGGATGGAATCTTGGTATTTTTGCTAATTCAAAGAATAAAGATCTTGCTTTTAAATTCCTGGAGTACAAAGCAAGCCCTGAAAATGCAGGAGCTATGACTGCTGGACTTAGTGGACGTAAGGATGCTGAGCAGTATTTTACAGAAGCACAGAAAGCTACTTATCCGGAATTCCAGAATCTGATGCAGTATGGTATGGGGATTTCGCCGGCAGACTTTACTTTAAGAAGCGAGCTTACAACAGCAATTCTTCCTGTATTCCAAGAGGTTACCTTCAAGAATGACGTTTCTGCAGAAGATGCTGCCAAAATGCTTAATGATGTTGTACAAAAAACGATTGATGAGAATCAGTAAATAATAATTTCCGGTATGCAGTTTTCTTGACTGCATGCCGGAACAAAAATCTTTGTAGGAGCTGGAATATGAAAAATAATGCTAAAAAATATATATCAATTCTTTATAGTACACCTTTTGGAGTTTTGCTGATTATATTTGCGTTATTTCCATTTGTACTTAATCTGGCTATGAGCTTTACGAATTATGGGTTAATGAGACAGGATTGGAATTTTGTCGGCATAAAAAACTATGTTGATATTTTATCTGACCAGACAACGTGGAAGGCAATCCGGTTAACCATTGTATTTATTATTGGCTGCGTAGGTTTGACCATGCTGTTGGGAATGTTTTATGCAATTATTATGACATTCAAAATAAAAGGCATTTCTATCATTAAAGCCTTAATTTTAATGCCATGGATTATTCCGGAATCTGTTACTGCTTATGTATGGAAATGGCTTTTTTCTGCAGATACAGGACTGATCTATTATATATTACTAAGACTTGGAGTGATACCGGAAGGAACTTCCTTTTTCTTTAACGGCAATCTGGCTATGCTGATGGTTATTCTGGCAAATGTATGGAGAACAGCACCCTTTGTGGCAATTATGACTTATGCAAAGCTTACTGCAGTTCCGGATTCCCAGATAGAAGCAGCCAAAATAGATGGGGCAAGTTCATTGCAGGCATTTGCTTATATAAAGATTCCCTGGATTATGCCAATTGTTGAAAGATGTATTATGCTTTTATTTGTATGGTCGTTTAATTCGTTTTCCATCATATATATTCTGACAAATGGCGGACCGGCAGGAGATACAACAACTCTTCCATATTTAATACGACAGGCAGGATTTGTTAATTTCAATTTTTCAAGAGCAGCTACATTAAGCGCTGTGTCACTGCTGATCATCCTGTTCGTTTTTGGAGTGGTACGAATTGTATTTATGCTTGCTAAAAAGATAACAAAGAGGAGATAGCAAAATGAGAAAAAAGAAACGGTTCTATAAAGTGTTTCAGTATATAGCATTATTATGTGCTCTTATAATCATTATATTTCCTGTGTATTGGATTATTATTAGTTCTTTTAAGGTTAAGGAAGATATTTTATCTTATCCACCTAAAATATTTCCGAGTCAGTTTACGTTGAGCAATTATATTACGGCATTTCAGGATTATAATGTGTTGTTGTATCTGAAAAACAGTCTTATTGTTACCTGCGCAACGGTTATTCTGACAATTATTATTGCTGCGCTGGCGGCATATGCAATGTGCTTTCTGAAAATGAAGGGTGCCCGGATATTAAATAACCTGCTGTATATTCTGCAGGTGCTTCCAACAATTACGATGATGGTTCCCCTGATGACAATTTACAGGATGATGGGCATACAAAATACTTATTTATCTTTGATTTTAACTTATACGGCTGCAGTGTCCGGTGCGCCGATTGCGTTGATTTTAATAACAGGATATTTTCAGGCTATACCACAGGAGTTGTTTGAATCAGCAAATATTGACGGAGCCGGTACATTTAAGTGCTTTTACAAAATTCTACTTCCGTTAGGTGCACCGGGAATGGTATGTACTGCAATCTATGTATTTGTTCAAACATGGCAGGAATTTATGTTTGCAGTAAACTTGATTACCTTACCTGAGAAATACACTTTACCGGTTGGCCTGCAAAGTTTTGTCGGCATGAGAAGTACGGACTGGGGTGGAATGATGGCTACATGTACCATGATAGCAATTCCTGCAATTATACTTTTTACAATGGTACAAAATTATTTTGTTGATAACCTGGCAGGATCTGTTAAGGAATAAGTGATAGAAAGAAGGAAAAAAGATGGGAATTAAAATAGGATGTGCAGCATGGACGTGGACAGAACCGGCACATAATCCACCATATGAAGAGGCAATCAAAAGTATCGGTGAATTAGGCTTTGATGGGATAGAGCTTATTTTGAGAGACTTTGAGGATGTTGAAAATTACTGGACAAAAGACAAAAGAAAAGAAATTAAGAGCATGGTTGATTACTACGGCCTTCAGGTTTCTCAATTTGCAATGTTCCAGAATGTTATGGATGGTCTGGCCAGTTTGGAAGAAGAAAAGAAGAACCGTTCAATTGAGGCTTTTAAAAACGGATGTGAAATCAGTGCGGATCTTGGGTGTGATATTGTGAACTTTGTTTCCCCATGGCCGAGTACAGTTACGGCTCCCAATTCATATTTGCCGGAATATTATTATATCAATGTTCCGGGGGTGGATCCAAGAATCCGTGCGCTTCAGGTATTCCAGACTAAATTAAAGTATACGTTTCCAAAGCCATTTGACTGGGAGAGATATTGGTCAAGTCATGTAGACGCTGTCCGAAAGGTGGCTCAGATTGCAAAACAATATGGATTTAAGCTGGCAATTGAAAATCATGCAAACACAATGACGCCACATACGGATTCGATTCTGCGTCTTTGTGAAGAAGTTGGCGAAGAGAATGTTGGTGCTAATTTAGATACCGTATGGGCTTATCTGCAGAGAGAAAATCTTCCGTGGTCCATCTACAAATACAATGATAAACTGTATCATGTTCACATGAGAGATGGTGATGGATTGGCTGCATATAATTTGCCGGTAGGATATGGCAATACGGATTGGGAGATGGTTATTAAAGCGTTGAAGGATATTAACTATAATGGCTTTCTTTCGCTGGAATGGGCGCATGATTCACAGAAGACAAAGCATTGTACAGAGTCGTTGAATTATCTTCGTACATTGGTAGCAACAGTTAAGTAAAGGAAAGGATGATATTATGTCAGTTAAAATAGGATGTGCCGTCTGGACTTTAATGGAGCCAAACTATAAGGCTCCCTATGAGAATGCGATTCGTAAAGTTGCAAAAGCCGGCTTTGAAGGAATTGAGTTAATGGTAAACGATGCTCAGGAGATGGAGGATTACTGGACAAATAGCAAGGTTGAAGAAATCAGGGAGTTGCTTGCGGATTTAAAGTTAGAGTTGACACAATTGTGTGTATTTCAAAACATGGTAGGTGGTCTGGCGGATCTGGATAAGACGATATCCCAAAATGCATTGAAATTGCTTGAGAGCGCTTTTGTTTTAGCAAAAAAGTTAAATGCACCCTCTATCAGTTTCCCTGCACCATATCCTGAGAATGATATCCGTGTCAGAACTACCGCTACTTTACCAGAGTATTATTATCTTAATATTCCTGATATTGTGACTCCGGGAGGAGAACCGCGGGAAACTGAAGGCTGGAGATTTGATGCGAAATTCCGGTTATATTTTAAAGAAGGATTTAAATGGCAGGATTACTGGGACAATTTTGCGGAAAATATGCAAAAGGTTGCTCAAATGGCAGAAAAATTCGGTATTGTATGTTGCATTGAAAATAAGTATAACACAATGACTCCGCATACAGATTCCGTGATTCGAATATTGAAGAGAATTCAAAGTAATTGGATCAAAGTGAATTTTAATTGCGCACAGGCGTTCATACAAAGAGAAATTTTACCCTGGTCCATTCACCGATATGGAAAATATCTGACTCATGTACGTGCATGTGATGGAGATGGACTGGCATGCTATAACCTTCCTATTGGAGAAGGAATTATATATTGGGAAGGTATATTGGAAGCATTAGATGAAATAGGATACGATGGATATATTTCCTTTGAATGGTTAAACGATGCGGAAAAGGAAGAGCATGCAGAGGAAGCACTGGCTTATTTGAGGAAAAAAATAGATAAGGTGCAGAAGAATAAATAATTCTTCTTTCGGCTTTATATATAGATAAGAAATAAAATTTTATTAACTTAGGTTGTTCGTGACTTGGTTGTGGATAACCTAAGTTAAAATTATTTATTGATACAGGGAGTGAAAGAGAATAATCAAGATGAAAAAGATTTAGATGCAGTATCACCTTTACTGGTCGAAATCTGAGGTGTTGTAGCAACAGTCATCAGCATCATAACAGAATGAGACAGACAGGGAATCTGGACGTTACTGGAACAAGGTACGAGTGAACAGTAACATCTGGACACTCAAAAGCAACCGCCAATATAATAGGTAGGTGCTTTTTTTTTCGCCATGTGTTATACTAATTGGCGCAAGTAGTGGGAAATATACATAAAGAGTAATGAATAGAAAATACGGAGGCAGTTATGCTTGAAGTGAGAAACCTCGTTTTCCACCCGTTGGATAATGGTGTGGAAAAGAGTATTATTGAAGATATCAGTTTTGCGGTGCCGGATGGAGAGATGCTGGTGATTACCGGTCCCAATGGCGGAGGTAAGTCGACAATGGCGAAGCTTCTTATGGGAATTGAGAAGCCGGATGGTGGACAGATTTTACTGGATGGACAGGATATTACGGAATTCCCGATTGCGGAGCGTGCAAAAGCGGGAATCGGGTTTGCATTCCAGCAGCCGCCGCGCTTTAAGGGAATGACCGTAGAACGGTTTTTGAATTTGGCTGCAGGGGAGAAGCTTTCCGAAGACACCTGCTGTAATCTGTTAAGCCGTGTGGGTTTGTGCGCGAAGGAATATTTGAGGAGGGAGATTGATGCGACTCTTTCAGGTGGTGAAATGAAACGGCTTGAAATTGCGTCAGTGCTTGCCAAGCCGCATAAGCTCTGCATCTTTGATGAACCGGAGGCTGGGATTGATCTGTGGAGCTTTTCCATGCTGGTAAAGCAGTTCGAGCAGCTCCATAAGGAAAAGAAGGAAACCCTGATTTTAATTTCCCATCAGGAACGGATTATCCGGATGGCAGACCGTATTATGGTGATTCGGGATGGAAAGGTTGCAGCCCTCGGTACGAAGGAAGAGGTGTACCCGATGTTAATGGAGAGTAATCTTCCGACAGAATGTGAAAAGCTGCGTTAGCAGCGGTTTTACGAATGAGGTCTGAATAGTTACGAATTGTAACTATTCAGTACAGGTCGAAGCATTTACTGCTGAGACCGTAAGAAAATGATTCAGTAATGCAAAATCCCATCGGCGAAGCCGATTTGGAATGGATTTTGCATCGTAACTGTGAAGGTACTGAACAGTTACTACGAATTTATTAGATAATAGAGAAACGAAAGGAAGAGAATTGTGGCAGAAATTGATGCAATTACACAGGGAGTTCTTGATAAAATTGATGGTGTCGGGTTTGAGCAGGAGGGTGCTTACAATTTAAGATACAATGGTTATCCACTTTGTCATGGGGACTCCGAGCATATTAAGATTAAGCGCAAGGAGGACAAGCCGGGAATCGACGTGATAATCAGTGGTGATGCCGACGGTGAATACGTGCATATTCCGGTTGTTGTCAATACTTCGGGAATGACCGATGAGGTGTATAATGATTTCTATATAGAGGATGGAGCAAGGGTAACGATCGTTGCAGGCTGCGGAATTCATAACAGCGGATGTAACGACAGCCGTCATGACGGAATTCATACCTTCCATATCGGAACCGGCTGCAATGTCCGTTATGAAGAGAAGCATTATGGGGAAGGCGAGGGAACCGGAGCCCGTATCTTAAATCCGATGACGAAGGTCTATATGGTGAAGGATTCCATCTTTAATATGGAAACGGTTCAGATTGAGGGTGTGGATTCTACAAAGCGAGATACGGAGATTTTCATTGGGGAGAACTGTAAGCTGTTTGTAACCGAGAAGCTGATGACTCATGACCGGCAGATGGCGGTTTCCGATATTGACGTTATTTTGCAGGGAGCAGACAGCAGTGCCCAGATTATATCGAGATCGGTAGCGAAGGGAACCTCGAAACAGACCTTTCATCCGAAAGCAGTCGGTGAAGCATTATGCCATGCACATATCCAGTGCGATTCCATTATTATGGATCAGGCACAGGTGTGTTCTATTCCGGAGATTGATGCAAAGCATGTGGATGCGGCAATCATCCATGAAGCAGCAATCGGAAGAATTAATAATGAACAGCTGATCAAGCTTAATACGTTTGGTCTGAACGAGGAAGAAGCAGAAGCTGTCATTATTGAGAACTTTTTGAGATAAGGCTGAACTGTTGCGTGATTTCAGGTGGATGTAAAAACGGGTGGAAGTAAAATGCGAAAATTACTCATATATTTAAAGGATTATAAAAAAGAAAGTATTCTGGGGCCTCTGTTTAAATTGCTGGAGGCTTCTTTTGAACTTATTGTTCCGTTGGTTGTGGCATCGATGATTGACGTTGGTATCCCTGCTCAGGATAAGGGCTACATTGTGAAGATGGCACTGGTTCTGGTGGCTCTTGGGATTATAGGTCTTACCAGCTCGGTAACGGCACAGTTCTTTGCGGCAAAGGCTGCTGTCGGGTTTGCCACGAAAGTGCGCCATGCCCTGTTTGAACATATTCAGAAGCTGACCTTCGGACAGATGGACAGTCAGGGAACGGCAACACTGATTACCCGTATGACAAGTGACGTCAATCAGGTACAGAATGGTGTGAACCTGGTTCTTCGTCTGTTCTTAAGATCTCCCTTCATTGTATTTGGTGCCATGATTATGGCATTTACCGTAGATGTAAAGGCAGCGTTGATTTTTGTAGTGGTGATCCCGTTATTGCTCATAGTCGTATTTGCCATTCTGTTAATCAGCATTCCAATGTTTGGCCGGGTGCAGGCTAATCTTGATCAGGTCATGCGTACCACCCGTGAAAACTTAACCGGTTCGAGAGTCATCCGGGCTTTTGCAAAGGAGCCGGAAGAAATTGAAGAATTCCGGAGGGAAAACCGGGTATTACGTAATGTGCAGGTCGTTGCCGGAAGAGTGTCGGCACTGATGAATCCGGTTACCTATATCATTATCAATGGTGGTCTGATGGCACTCATTTATGTAGGTGCGCTGCAGATTGAAGGAGGCATTCTCTCTCAGGGACAGGTTGTGGCACTCATCAACTATATGTCCCAGATTCTGGTAGAGCTGATTAAGCTTGCGAACCTGATTATTACCGTAACCAAGGCGATTGCGTGTGGTAATCGTATTGAAGCTGTTATGGAAATTCCGGCAGGCTTTTCTGAAGAGAACGGAGAGACCGGGAAAAGCCCCATGCAGGATGGCAGGAAGCTTACAGAGTCAAAGAATGGCAGCGGTAAATCAGGCATCAGTCTGCCGCCTGAAGAGCTACCCAGGGAGGATTGCCCGTACAAGGTGGTCTTTGATCAGGTCGGCATGGCCTACAATGAGGGCGGCGACGAAGCCATTTCCGATGTGAACCTGAAGGTGAAAAAAGGTGAGACCATTGGTGTGATTGGAGGCACCGGCTCCGGTAAATCTACACTGGTGAACCTGATTCCGAGATTTTATGATGTGACACGTGGACGTGTTCTTGTGGATGGCATTGATGTCCGGGATATGGAGCCTGAAAAGCTCCGGTCGAAGATCGGCATGGTGTTACAGAAAGCGGTGCTGTTCCGTGGTACGATCCGGGAGAACCTGTTCTGGGGGAACGAAGGAGCAACCGATGAAGAAATCTGGAAGGCTTTGGAAACCGCACAGGCGAAGGAATTCGTGGAACAGAAGGAGGATGGTCTTGATACCATGATTGAACAGGAGGGACGGAACCTTTCCGGTGGACAGCGGCAACGTCTGTCCATTGCAAGAGCTTTGGTACGAAAGCCGGAAATTCTGATTCTGGATGACAGCTCCTCTGCGCTTGATTATGCAACCGACTTAAAGCTCCGGCAGGCAATCAAGGCATTGCCCGGAGATATGACTGTGTTTATTGTATCACAGAGAGCTTCTTCCCTGATGCATGCCGAACAGATCCTTGTACTGGACGATGGCGATGTGGTTGGTCTTGGAACTCATGAGGAACTATTAAAGAGCTGCGAAACCTATCGGGAAATTTATAATACGCAGATAGAAAAGAAAACAGAGCAGCAGGACGGAAGGGAGGCGTAGGCATGGCAAAGGCAGCGAAGATGGACAAGGGACGGCAGAAGGAAACGCTGGTTAAAGTATTAAAATATATGAAGCCGTATCGATTCTGGCTCATTGCAGCAATTATAATGGCAGCCGTTTCCGTTGTATTTACGTTATATCTTCCGATTCTTACCGGAGATGCGGTGGATGTTCTGTTACATTTTCTTCCGTCATTCCGGGAGACGGTTGACAGTAATTTTGATTGGTGGTATATACTCAGGCAGCTTCTTGTAAAAATGGGTGTTGTAATTCTTCTTACGGCAGCAGCCCAGTGGATTATGAGCCTGTGTAATAACCATATTGTATACAGTATTATTGAAGATATCCGTGAGAAAGCCTTTGATAAGATCCAGAAGGTGCCTCTTAAGTATCTGGACGGACATTCCCATGGTGATATTATGAGCCGTGTGGTAGCAGATGTGGATACATTTGCGGATGGTCTGCTTCTTGGATTTACCCAGTTATTTACAGGTGTAATTACGATTCTCGGCACCCTGCTTTTTATGCTCTCTGAAAATGTGGGAATTACCGCAGTTGTTGTATTGATTACACCGGTATCCCTGTTTGTTGCTTCCTTTATTGCAAAGAAGACATTCAGAATGTTTCAGCTGCAGTCTACGACGAGAGGTGAGCAGACAACACTGATTAACGAAATGATTACCAATCATAAAGAAGTGAAGGCCTTTGGCAGGGAAGCTGCGGTTATGGAGGATTTCGATGAAATTAACGGAAGACTGGAAAAGTGCTCCTTACGTGCAATTTTCTTTTCCTCCCTTACCAATCCCTGTACCCGTTTCGTAAACAGCCTGGTATATATGGGTGTAGGTCTTACCGGTTCGCTGGCCGTTATCCGTGGCGGTCTTACCGTTGGGCAGTTAACCTGTTTCCTTTCCTATGCGAACCAGTATACGAAGCCGTTTAATGAAATTTCGGGAGTTATTACGGAGCTCCAGAATGCACTTGCCTGTGCAGCGAGAATTTTTGAGCTGATTGAAGAGGAGCCGCAGATTCCGGATGCAGAGGATGCGAGAGTCCTGACTGATGTAGATGGCGCTGTTTCCCTGAATAAGGTATCTTTTTCTTATAGCAGGGATCGTAAGCTGATCGAGGATCTGAACCTTGACGTTAAACCGGGTCAGAGAATTGCGATTGTCGGACCTACCGGATGTGGAAAGACTACCATTATCAATCTGCTCATGCGTTTCTATGACGTGGATGGCGGTTCGATTTCCGTAGAGGGCACCGATATCCGCGATATTACCAGAAAGTCCCTGCGTACCTCTTACGGTATGGTGCTTCAGGAGACTTGGTTAAAGCAGGGAACGATCCGTGACAACATTATTGTTGGAAAGCCGGATGCAACCGATGAAGAGGTGATTGCGGCAGCAAAGGCTTCCCATGCACACAGCTTTATCCGGAGACTTCCGGAAGGATATGATACCGTCATCAGTGAAGATGGCGGAAGTCTCTCCCAGGGACAGAAGCAGCTCCTTTGTATCACAAGGGTGATGCTGTGTCTGCCTCCGATGCTGATATTGGATGAGGCAACCTCTTCGATTGATACCAGAACCGAGATACGGATCCAGAAAGCATTTGCAACCATGATGGAGGGACGCACCAGCTTTATTGTAGCACATCGTCTGTCTACCATTCAGAATGCCGATGTGATTCTGGTAATGAAGGATGGTCATATTATTGAACAGGGAAATCATGAAGAGCTTCTTGCGAGGAAGGGCTTCTATGCAGAATTATACAACAGTCAGTTTACTGTAGCGTAGACCGGTACTCCGATGGAGTAACACCTGTCTGCCCCTTGAACTGCCGGATAAAATGGGTATCGCTGTTATATCCGCACATCTGGCCGACCTCATGAATGGAAATCCGGGTTGTGGAAAGAAGATATCTGGCGTGATCCGTACGGCTCTGGATAATATCCTGCATGGCGGTTACTCCGAAGGTATTCTTGTATAAATGCTGAAAATAGTACTTACTTAGGGACATGGAGGCACTGATGCTCTCCATGTCCCAGTCTTTATAGGGCATGTTATAAATCTGGGAGCGCAGATTGGACAGCTTGTCATAGTAAATGTTGTCCGGATGATGCGTATCCTTATGCAGCTTTTCACTGATCTTAAGCAGCAGAATCTGCAAATAGAGAAGAAGGGTTTCTTCCTTATGGATGTTGTCAGAATAGTGTTCATAGGTAATGTCTTTGATTAACAGGGACAGGTCGTGGATATCATGAACCTGCACCGGTGTATCGAAAGGGATTTCCAGCTTTGAAACAAATGAAAGATCAGACTCATCCATATGGAAATGCAGCCAGTCGTCAGAATAGGGTGCTTCGCAGGCACGATAGAGCTGTGGAGTGCCTTTTTTGTATAAAAGAATCGTATTCGGAGAGGTATGATAATCCGTTCCATGGATACGGAACCAGCCCGCCGTGCGGACGAGCAGGAGCAGATAGTCTCCGGAGCCATCCGGACGCTCAATTCTGAAATCCTTATCGTGCTGGTGATAATATCCGCTTTTGTGAAACTGCATAATCATTACCTCTCCGTGCGTTCTGAATAGTTATGTCTTAGTGAAGAACCGTCTGTAAATATTCAATCAGAACCCTTGCTGCCCGTTCGTGGGATTTGACGCCTGGATGGGTATGTGCACCAACGGTTTCCGCTGTGGTATTGGGCAGATTAATAAATGCGGTGTTGTGGTCTCCGGTATCCTTCTGATAACGGTTCATGGCATCCGTAATCAGAAGATTCAGATCATAGCCGAGCATGCCGTAGGTCCATACAATGTGTGCTCCGGGGTTGTCCTTACGAAGCATTTTAAGGAAATTGTATACAGCATTTTCAAAGCGTTCCCGGTCTTCTTCCACGAAGCTTCCGTCCGGGGTCTTGTGCTGCTTGAAGGTTTCGCCGGTTTCCGGAATAGTGAAGGGAGGCTGATTAAATGCACTTGCATCGTTGGTTCCGAGATTGACCACGATGGCATCCGGTTTCCATGAAGCAAAATCATAGTCCTTCTGTGCACCAACCGATTCGTTAACCTCTCCGAAGCCAAGACCGCAGATCTTCTCGTAGCAGGAGGGGATATTGTGGCGTACATCATTATCCCATCCGCAGTAAACACCCCAGCCGCCCTGGGAAATCAGACGGTAATCGGCATCGAGCGCTTTGGCTGTATAGGTTGCATAATTCTCACTGCTGCTCATATACATCGCAAGCCAGTCGGTATCGGGAAGAGCACCGTAGGTACCTTCGCCGGAGGTGATGCTGTCACCGATGAATTCAATTTTGTATTTGTGCTCCTTCACAGGAAGGAATTCACCGTCACACCGGAAGCCGCGGACAAATACATGACAGTCATCGTCTTCACTCATCGCCTGCAGCTCACGGAAGAATTTCATGGTTTTCGGAACACCGAAGGTCATGCTGCGGAACAGACAGATGGAATAGCTGCCGGGTAAAAGCATCTGACGGCTCATAAATGCTCCGTTTAATTCGGTTGCAATCCATGGTTCATGGAAGCTGCAGTCTACATCGAGGTCGATCCAGAGCTCTGAGCCTGTGACATTTACCTCAATGCCGCTCCCGTTCCAGAAAAGAGGAAGGAGATTCTGTGTCTCATCGGTTCTTCCGTAAATATGATAATGTGGAATTTCCTTTATGGAATAAGTTTTTAAGTTTTCGTTCCTGGTCATCATAGCTGGTAAACCTGCCTTTCAAAAATAGTTGGGAATTCAAATCTTATGTATAAGAACGTAATTATCATAACACAAAAGGTATGGAAAGCAAACATTTATAACAAAGCAATCAAAGAATTTATGCCATTTGGAAAAGCATGATATGTATATAGAATGACAGCTTTCGATATTTTTATTCCGGTAAAAATCTGATATATAATGATATATAAAAGGTAGTGGGCAGCAGCGTTTCTGGAAAACGCGAAATTGGGATGGCGAAACATTATATGTATAGAACGGAGCAAAGGCCGAAAATAGATTTATTCTATTTGTAAACGACTATTTTCTAGGAATTGACAGGAAAAGAGAATATATTGAAACTATTCAGAGTCATGTAAATGATGGCATATGTGCGATAAATGCTTGCATTCAAGCGGACATATGCCATGATTTATATGGCGAAGCAACCACATGAGTAAAGGAAAAGCTTCGAAAGAAGCGGTTTTGCAAATGGGTTCTGAAGAATTACTGATATTTTAAATTTTGGGGTACAATATGACACCGGTAAAATGGGTATATTCTTTTTTGGAAAAATACCGCTATAAAATGGCGGCAGGTCTTTTGATGGTAACGGGAATTGCATTGTTAACCATTGTGAATCCGTACATATCAGGCCGGATCGTAGATGATGTCATTACGGGAGGAAATTATAAGCTTCTTCCGGTTCTGATCGGCTGTCTGCTTGGGGTTGTGGCACTTAAGGGAATCCTGCGTTATGCTTCGCAGGTCATGTTTGAGATCTGTTCCCAGGGTGTGCTTTACAGTATGCGTGATGCCGTATACCGCAAGCTCCTGCAGGAGGATTTCTCCTTTTATAATAAGAACCGGACCGGTGATCTGATGTCCAGACAGACCGGTGATATGGATGCTATCCGGCATTTTATTGCCTATATTATTTATTCGGTTTACGAAAATATTTTGTTATTGTCCTTCGCATTGATTATGATCTTCACAGTAAATGTGAAGCTGGCCCTTGCAATGCTGGTAGTGCTGCCCTTTACGGCGTTGACAACCTATGGACAGTCGAAAAGCGTTCGTCCGGCCTTTATGAAGATCCGTCAGCAGTTTTCCTCACTGAATACCTTTGTGCAGGAAAATATCAGCGGTAACCGTGTAGTGAAAGCGTTTGCCCGTGAGGATTTTGAAATAGAGAAGTTCAATAAAGAAAACGATGCATACCGTGACGCGGAATTAAATGCCGCAGCCATCTGGAAAAAGTATGTGCCGATTTTTGAATTCCTTTCCAATATATTGACGGTCGTTCTGATGCTGTATGGCGGATATATGGTGATTCAGGGTGAAATTACCATGGGTAATCTGGTTACGGTAAACGGGTATCTGTGGATGCTTACGGTTCCGCTTCGTATGGCAGGCTGGTGGATTAATGATATTCACCGTTTTACGACCTCCGCAGAGAAGATTTATACGACCTACAGTCAGGAGCCGGAGATTCAGGAGCCGCAACAGCCCATTGTGCGGAAGCATTTCCATGGAGATGTGGAATTTAAGAATGTTTCTTATCAGGCAGAGGATGCGGATATTATCCATGATATTTCCTTTAAGGTAAAGAGTGGGCAGACGGTCGGAATTATCGGCTCAACCGGATCCGGTAAATCCACAATTATGAATCTGCTGTGCCGGTTTTATGATACCTCAAAGGGTGAGGTTTTAGTAGACGGAGTAAATGTCAAGGACCTTGATCTGTATGACCTGCGTGATAATATCGGAATGGCAATGCAGGATGTATTCCTGTTTTCTGATACGATTGAAGGAAACATCGCTTACGGTCGTCCGAACTGCAGCTTTGAAGATGTGAAGAAGGCGGCGAAGATGGCGGATGCCAACCTCTTTATCCAGAAGATGCCGGAAGGATATGACACGATTGTCGGTGAACGGGGCGTGGGACTTTCCGGAGGACAGAAGCAGAGAATCTCACTTGCAAGAGCGCTGCTTAAGGATCCGTCCATTCTGATTCTGGACGATACGACTTCCGCTGTGGATATGGAAACCGAAAGCTATATCCAGAACCAGCTTAAGAAGATCGAAAAGGATTGTACCATTTTTATTATTGCATACCGGATCTCCTCCATTAAGGATGCGGATCTGATTCTGGTTATGGATCAGGGAAGAATTGTGGAACAGGGCACACATGAAGAGCTTGTCCGTGCCGGCGGCTACTATGCAACGGCCTTCCACCATCAGTACGGAGACTACGCACAGCAGTCAGCGCAGTCCGAAGGAAAGGAGGCGTAAGGGTATGGCACGTAATAAATATGATGTAGATGAAATCCTGGAAGATAAATTTGATGTGAACCAGTTGAAACGACTGGCAGGCTACATCAGACCTTATAAGAAGCAGATGCTGGTGGTATTGTTTCTGATGTTGTCGGCTTCGGCACTTGGAATGCTGATTCCGAAGTTTTTCATGCTGGTGATGGATGTATCCATTCCTAATAAGGACATGAGAAGTATTGTATTTTATTCTGTGATGACGATGCTCATTGCCCTTTATACCTGCGTGAGCCTCCGGATTAAGATCAAGCTGATGACGCAGATCGGTCAGGACATTGTACATAGCATCCGTTATGATATTTTTGAGCATTTACAGGAGCTGCCCTTTTCCTATTATGATGAGCGCCCTCATGGAAAGATTCAGGTGCGTGTTGTAAATTATGTGAATAACTTAAGTGACCTGCTCAGCAACGGTATTATTAACACGATTACCGATCTGTGCAACCTGTTTTTTATCATTGCCTTTATGCTGAGCATTAATGTGAAGCTTACCCTGGTCTGTCTGTGCGGTCTTCCGGTACTGGCAGTCGTGATTATTGCCCTGAAGAAGAAGCAGCGTAAGGCATGGCAGATCCAGAGCAACAAGCAGTCCAATCTGAATGCTTATATTGCAGAGAGTATTAACGGAATCCGTGTCACCCAGTCCTTTGTCCGTGAAGATGAAAACAGCGGTATCTTCAACCGGTTAAGTGATGGCTATAGGGAAGCGTGGATGCGGGCAGTTAAGTTTAATTTTATTATGGGTCCTTCTGTAGATATTATCAGTACCATTACAACGGCATTTATTTATGTGCTGGGTATTTCCTGGATGTTGAATCCGGATTCCGGAATTACGGTCGGTGTCCTGATTGCATTTACCGCTTATATCAGCCGCTTCTGGAATCCGATTAACACACTGGCTTCCTTTTACAATTCGCTGCTGACGGCGATTTCGTATCTGGAACGGATTTTTGAAACAATTGATGAGCCGGTTCTGGTAAAGGATGCAGAGGGAGCTACGGAAATGCCTCCTATCAAGGGAGATGTTGAATTTAAGAATGTCACCTTCAGCTATGAGGACGGCGTTGAGATTCTTAAGAAAGTAAGCTTTAAGGCAAAGAAAGGTCAGACAGTTGCCATTGTCGGACCGACAGGAGCCGGTAAAACAACCATCGTAAACCTGTTAAGCCGTTTTTACAATGTGGATTCCGGTGAGGTTTTAATTGATGGAATCGATATTTCCAAGGTTACCATCCGTTCCCTCCGTAAGCAGATGGGAGTCATGATGCAGGACAGCTTTATTTTCTCCGGAACGGTAATGGATAATATCCGCTACGGAAATAAAGAGGTTTCGGATGAGCAGGTGATCCAGGCTGCCAGGACGGTCTGTGCACATGGCTTTATCATGGAAATGGAGAATGGCTATTATACACAGATCAATGAACGCGGAAGCCGTCTGTCCCAGGGACAGCGCCAGCTGATTTCCTTCGCGAGGGCATTACTTGCAGACCCGAAGATCCTGATTCTGGATGAGGCAACCTCAAGCATTGATACCGAGACGGAAATTCTTCTGCAAAAGGGCCTAAACGAGCTGCTGAAGGGAAGAACCTCCTTTATTATTGCACATCGTCTGTCTACCATTAAGAATGCGGATTTCATTATGTATATCGATGCGGGTGGCATCGCTGAAACGGGTTCACATGAGGAACTGATCAGTCAGAAGGGAGAATACTATAAGCTGTATATGTCCCAGTATGACTTTTTAAAATAGGATTTAAGCTGCTTTGACAGTCTTTTGGCGAATGCAGTTTTTAATTTAGAAATCAAAAAACATTAAGAAAGGGAAGAAGTATGGCAAAATTATTTATCAACGAAAAGAAGCAGAAGGGACACATCAATCCCGAAATTTACGGTCACTTTTCAGAGCATCTGGGACGCTGCATTTATGAGGGCCTGTATGTTGGAGAGAATTCGGAAATTCCGAATGTCCATGGGATGAGAAAGGATGTTGTGGATGCCTTAAAGGACATGAAGATTCCGGTACTGCGCTGGCCGGGCGGCTGCTTTGCAGATGAATATCACTGGAGGGATGGCATTGGCCCGAAGGAAACCCGTAAGAAGATGGTAAATACCCACTGGGGCGGTGTAACAGAAGATAACAGCTTTGGTACCCATGAGTTCTTCGAATTGTGTGAACAGATCGGATGTAAGACCTATATCAACGGAAATGTAGGAAGCGGAAGCGTACAGGAAATGTCTGAATGGGTGGAATATATGACCTTTGACGGAGTTTCACCGATGGCAGAGCTGCGTAAACAGAACGGGCATGAGAAGCCGTGGAAGGTGGACTACTTTGGTGTGGGTAATGAAAACTGGGGCTGCGGCGGCAACATGACACCGGAATATTACGGCAATCTTTACCGCAGATACCAGACCTATGTACGTAACTACAATAACAGTGCTCCGATCCAGAAGATCTGCTGTGGAGCGAATGCAGGAGATTTTGGATGGACAAAGGATGTGCTTGCGACCTGCTATAAGGCACCTGCTCCGGAGCATGCACATGGGTTTATGGAGGGGCTTTCCTTACATTACTATACCGTTCCGGAGGATGGCTGGAGCCATAAGGGAAGCGCTACCGATTTTGATGAAAAGAGCTATTACAAAACCCTGTCCAAGACCTGGTATATGAAAGAGCTTATTGAAAAGCATGCAACCATCATGGATGAGTATGATCCTAAGAAGGAAATCGGTATGATGGTCGATGAGTGGGGATGCTGGTATGATGTAGAGCCCGGAACCAATCCCGGATTCCTCTATCAGCAGAATACCATGCGTGATGCACTGGTAGCTGCCATTAACTTAAATATCTTTAACAAGCACTGTGACCGTGTGAAGATGGCATGTATTGCACAGCTTGTGAACGTATTACAGTCTGTGATCCTCACAGAAGGAGCAAAGATGCTTCTGACACCAACCTACTATATCTTCAGGATGTTCAAATATCATCAGGATGCAGAGCTTTTGGAAAGCAGCGTAAGTGAGAACGGACTTGTAGGTCTTGAAGAGAAGTATCAGGTTCCTGCCATCAGTGAATCCGTATCAGTAGATAAGGATGGCGTTTATACCATCACACTTGCCAATGCTTCTTTGGATCAGGCGGAAGAAATGGAAGTGAGCTTCTTTGAGTTTGCACCGAAGAGTGCCGAAGCTTTTATTGTAAAGGGTAATATGAGGGACTACAACACCTTTGAGCATGGTGATGTGGTGAAGGAAGAAGCCTATGAAGATGTGAAGCTGACACCGAACGGTGTTATACTTAACGTACCTCCCTGCAGTGTAGTGAGCATCCGGGTGAAGTAGTTTTGTAACTATTCAGTACAGGTCGAAGCACATGCTGCTGAGACCGTACGAATATGATTCAATAGTGCAAAATCCCATCAGCGAAGCTGATTTTAAATGGATTTTGCATCGTAACTGTGAAGGTACTGAACAGTTACGTAGTTTCTAAAATAGTACGCAGAAATAAGTTTCCGATAAAAATAGTGACAGCTAAGTAAAGGTAAAAGGGCAGTTCAAAGGATGGACTGCCCTTATCATATAACTGTGGGTATGAAACAGCTCCCTCATCTACGCTTAATCCTCCTTTCTGTCATTATATCTGAAAACCGATTATATCTGAAAAGAAAATTTCCCATATACGGAATATGATAAGTAAGTTACAATAGTAATTATCGTAATTTTAAAAATCGGAATAATGAAAGGTGGATATCTAAGAGGGAATGGACAGACGGAAGTGGGAAAAGAGGAAAACAGGAACAGCAAAGAAAACAACGGGAGCATTGCTCTTACTGACAGCATTGCTTACAGGGAGCATACTGTTAAGCGGATGCTCTGCATGGCTGATGAGTGAGGGAATGGATGGTGATGAGGGCTGGTCTGATTATGAAGAAGAGGAGGATGAAGGATACTCCGGTGGCAGTGCGACAATTGGAGGAGACTCATCCTATCAGAGCAGTGTGTTAGAGGACAATTCCTTAAAGGGAACGGTCATTTCACAGGAAAACGGGCAGATGCAGATCAGCCGCCGGAGCAGAGATGAAGAAATTCCTATGGGTGATGGGGACTGGACAATCTTTGTATACCTTTGTGGAAGTGATCTGGAATCGGACGGTGGAGCCGCCAGCAGTGATATTGAGGAAGCCTTTGCAGCAAGGGGAAGCGGGCAGGTAAAGGTGGTTTACCAGACCGGCGGATCGTACTTCTGGTATCAGAATATTAATGAAAACAGGGTACAGCGTTATTTGTTGGAAGATGGAGATCTGACGCTGGTTGATGAAAAATCGGAAGCCAATATGGGGACTGCTTCGACACTGGCAGATTTTCTGTCCTGGGGGGTAAGTAATTATCCATCGGAAAGAATGGGCCTCATTCTCTGGGATCATGGAAGCGGAAGCATTAATGGAGTATGCTTTGATGAGCAGTATGATTATGACAGTCTTACATTGGGAGAACTGGACCATGCCCTGAATCAGGTGTATGATCAGATGACTGACCGGTTTGAGTTTATCGGGTTCGATGCCTGTCTGATGAGTACGCTGGAAACTGCAAATGTACTGACACCTTATGCGCGGTATATGTATGCTTCGCAGGAGATGGAGCCGGGAAGCGGCTGGGACTATACTTCCCTTTTGAATAATCTTGCTGCGAATCCGGATCAGGACGGAGCGCAGCTTGGAGAAAAGGTGTGCAGGGAATATTATGACCATTGCGCGGACTATGGATTCGGAAGCCAGAGATCGGCGACCTTTTCCATTATTGATCTGTCGAAAATAGATGATGTTCTGATCTCCATGAATGAAGCCTTCCGGGTGGTTTACGAACAGGGAGATCTTGGTGATGTTACGAGAGCTGTGTTGGAAGCCGATTCCTTTGGAGGAAACAGTGTCAGCGAAGGATATTCCAATATGCTGGATCTTGGGAATATGCTGGATCAGCTTTCCGGTTATGGGCAGGAGGTAAGGGATGCTTCACAGACCTTACAAAGCTGCGTTCTTTATACTATGAACGGACGACTTCACAAGAATGCATCCGGACTGTCTGTTTACTATCCGGTTTCCATTCAGGGTTCGGAGGAGTTAAAGATCTTTTCCCGGATCTGTCCGAGTAATTATTATTATGCATTAATTGATAAAATTGCTTATGGGGCAGAAAACGGAAGTGCGGCAGATTATGATAACAGTACCCTGCTTTCGGATATGGCAGACATTAATGAATGGCTGGGGGAGGAAAGCGGCTTTACCGGGGATGTCAGCACGAATGCCGGGGAATTTGCAGATATTGAGATCGGACAGATGGGGGTATCGGACATTTATTTTGATGAGGATGGGATATATACAGTTTCGTTTGATAATATGGATGAGCTCGCCTATGCCTGCTGCAGTGTGGGTATGGATGACGATGCGGATGGATTCTTTTACCTTGGAACCACGGAGGAAGTGATCTATGATATTGACCGGAACTGTGTGACTGACAATTTTGACGGCTCATGGCCCTGCATCAATGACAATCTGCTGGCACTGGAGCTTGTAAATACGACGGACAGCTGCAGCATTTATACCTGCAATGTTCTTTTGAATGATGAGGTTGAAACCAATCTGCGGATCGAATATGACTGGGAATATGATGAATGGAGTGTGATCGGAATCTGGGACGGTATTGATGAGGAGACCGGTATGGCATCGCGGGAGGTTTATGAGCTGCAGGATGGTGATGTAATTACCCCTGCTTATTACTGGTTTTCGGTAGATGACGATGAAGACTGGTATTATGGAGACGATATTGTTGTAGACGGAGATCTTGAGATTACTTATGAATACCTTCCGGAAGGAGTTTATTATTACTGCTTTGAGCTGCATGATATCTATGGAAATGTGTATTATACACCGTTCACACTTCAGTATGTAGATGAAGACGGAGAGGTCTGGGTTGATGGAGAATTCTATTAATAAAAATCTGCGGATCTGTAAAAAATGTCTTACAAGGGACATGATGGATAAGGCAGATTATTTTAAAAGCATGTATGACTATATTGCGAATCTGAATCCGGATATCAAAACGGAAGATGCTTTGTATGAAAAACGTCTGGCAGTCTGCAAGGAGTGTGAGCGGCTGGCGGATGGTATGTGCAGGGGCTGCGGCTGCTTCGTGGAAATGCGGGCAGCCGTAGCAAAGAATGCCTGTCCGTATGAAAAGTGGTAGGGCGGACGCCCGACATGAAATAAGTTGCCGGAAAGCACGTATATTTGTTAGCCAATCTGTACAATCCGGCAGCTTATGAATGACCATGGCTGAACTGTTACATAATTTGCATGGCTCTGAATAGTTACAAATTTTAAAGGCACTGATACACAGATTTCCGTCTGCTTATGCAGTTATTTAAGAAACGCTGTACTAGAATTGAATATCCACTTCTACCGGGCAGTGATCGGAACCGAAAACTTCGGTATGGATGGCTGCCTTTTTCAGTTGGTTGTCGAGGCGTTTCGAGGTGATGAAGTAGTCAATACGCCATCCGGCATTCTTCTCTCTTGCCTTAAAGCGGTAGGACCACCAGGAATAAATACCCTCGGTATCCGGATAAAAGTGGCGGAAGGTATCCGTGAATCCGGCATTTAAAAGTGTCGTCATTTTACTGCGCTCTTCATTGGTAAAGCCTGCGTTCTGGCGGTTGCTCTTGGGATTCTTCAAATCAATTTCTTCATGTGCAACATTTAAGTCACCGCAAAGAATAACCGGCTTTTTCGCATCCAGCTCCTTGAGATAAGCAAGAAAAGCATCCTCCCAGGTCATGCGGTAGGGGAGGCGTGCCAGCTCATTCTGGGAATTCGGTGTATAACAGGTGACAAGATAGAACTGGTCGTATTCCAGTGTGATGACACGTCCCTCATGGTCGTGTTCTTCTATTCCAATGCCGTAGGAAACAGACAGCGGCGTTTCCCTGGCAAAAATTGCAGTGCCGGAATAGCCCTTCTTTTCCGCATAATTCCAGTATTGCTGATAGCCGGGAAGATCAAGGTCGATCTGCCCCTCCTGCAGCTTGGACTCCTGTATACAGAAAAAGTCTGCATCAATCTCGTTGAAAAAGTCAAGAAAGCCCTTTTGCACACATGCGCGGAGGCCGTTTACATTCCAGGATATGAATTTCATAAAAATACTCCTTTTGATTATTTGCCGGAATGGCAATTCTCCTCATCATTATATAAGATGACGGATCATTCCTGCAATATGAAAATAAAATCTCGAACCGGAAATGGTGGAAATAAAGTAGAATCTAAAATAAAAAACACTTACAATCTGACTTCAGATATGTTATGATAAATCTCGCGTCGCTTGACGGAACAGAAATATGGTTTAAATTGGAAACGCACAATCCTCCGGGATGATAACGAACAACACATGAAATTTAATGTTATCATGAGGAGGATTTATTATGCCAAAAAACAAATTTCATTGCTAAAATACTGGCATTTACGGTAATGAGACCGGATGACCCGCCACAGTTTATTACTTATGCAATTTCGATCTGTATTTGCTGTATTATGTGTCCGATTATGAGCTTTGCGGCGACTCTGCTGTTTAAAGAAAATAAAACCTTCGGAACGTGGGTACAGACCTGGGGAATGAATTTTCCAATGGCCTTGCTATACCAGATGTTTTATTGTGGTCCTTTGGTAAGACTCATTTTCCGTACGATATTTCATGAGAAGAAGCAGGAGCGTTAACGCTCCCGCTTCTTTAATTTATCCACGTAACAACAATTCTTTTTCAATCACTTTTCCATCCCGGTAGTAAATTCTGGGAACTCGCTTGCTGACGGCGCAGGTGAGTTCATAGGGAATCGTACCTGCAAGGGCAGCTAAGTCGTTGATGGAATTCTGCTTTCCGAAAATTTCCACTTCGCTTCCAACATCCACGCCCATCTTATCGGTCAGATCGATCATGCACATATCCATACAGATTTTGCCGCGCTGGGGAGCGGGACCTTCGGCAGTCATAATGCTGCATTTATTGGACAGGCAGCGGAAAAAACCATCAGCGTATCCGTAAGGAATGACACCTATACGTGTCTTGTGAGGTGTGACATAAATGCCGCCATAGCTGATTGCAGTACCGGCCGGGTAGGTTTTAATCGTGCTGACGGTTGCTTTCAGACTCATGACCGGCTTCAAGTTCAATTCTTCAGCAAATTCTCCGTATCCATAGAGCAGGAGTCCGGGACGAACCATGTCAAGATAGGTCTCCGGATAACGGGCGACAGCTCCTGTGTTGGCACAGTGACGGATGGCGAAGCGTTTCCCGAGGCGTTCCTCCACCTGTTTAATCACATCGGTGAATAACCGGAACTGATGCTCCGTATAAGCACGGCATTGTTCACCGGGTTCATCCGAAACGGCAAAGTGGGTGAAGATTCCTTCCGCATTAAGCCCTGGAAGAGAACAGCCTTCACAGATTCCCTCCACACCATTTTCAAAGTAATCTCCATCACAAAGGTAGCCAAGCCGGGACATTCCGGTATCAACCTTGATGTGAATTTTAAGTGTGCCGCCACAGCGGACGGCTTCTTCACTGTATTCCAAAGCCTTTGCCTTGCAGGTGACGGCCTGGGTGATGTTGTATTTGATTAGCCGGCTGACCTGCTCTTTTGGGGTGTGGCCTAAGATCAGGATGGGCATCGTAATGTCATTGTGCCGGAGTTCAATCGCTTCATCAATACTGCTTACCGCAAGATAGTCGGCACCAAGTTCCTGTAGGAGACGGCTGACCTGAACCGATCCATGTCCGTAGGCGTCTGCCTTTACCACACCTAAGAACTTTACCTCGGGTCCGATTTTTTTACGTAACATATGATAATTATGAACCAGGGCGTCCAGATCAATTTCTGCCCAGGTTCTTTTTAGTGTAGAATCCATAGCGGTGTACCTCTGTAAATGTGATTAAGATTATAGAATCATATAGAATCTATATGTAACGAAACGGTTATCTCATACAGTATAGCACAAATCGTCAAATGTTTCATTAAACTGGGATAAAATGATTCGGTGATAATTTATGATTTTCTGATCGCTCCGGAATGAACACAACTCCGGAAACGTTCCATTGACAGCTCTTCTTGGATTCGGTATAGTAAAGTTGTAACTATTCAGAGCCATGCAAATCTTGACTGATAAGACCGGAGTGCTTGCATTCCGAGATATACCGGACAAGATTTATATAGCGAAGTAACCACATGAATAAAACTTGAGATGTGTTAGCATCGGTTGTACGAATGGGCTGAATAGATACGTAAATTGGGAGGTGAAAAGAAGTATGACACATATTACTTTAACAACAAAATTTGGAGATATTTTTCAACTGCCGGAAATTGGTGAATTAAGTTCCTACCTGATCTATTGCCTGAAGAAGGATATCTGGCTGGATGAGCATGTGAACGCAATCCGTGAGAAGCCGCTTACGGCGGCAAAGGAGATCAACTGGTCACCGGGAGGGATTCAGAGGGGCATGAATTTTCTCCTGGATGAACTTGAAAAGAAGCGTTTGAAACAACATTTTATTTATACAAAGGAGGAGGCTGCGGACGATCCGCAGAAGAAAGAGGTATGTCTGCTGGAATTTCAGCCGGAGAAAATCGATCCGGACAGGCCGGTGATTCTTCTGGCTTCCGGAGGTGGATACAGTTCGGTCTGCAATCTTGCAGAGAGTTTCCCGACTGCCGATCATTTTGTGGCAAAGGGGTATTCCGTATTTGCATTAACCTATCGGGTATCCTGCCCAAAGACAATGATTGCAGCATTGGAGGATATGAAGAAGGCTGTGACATGGCTGTTCGGGCATGATACACAGCTTGGATATAACCTGAAAAAGTCCGGATATGCGGTTGGTGGATATTCGGCAGGAGGAAATCTGGTTTGCAATTACGGAGATCCTAACATTGGATGGAAGGCAGCGGGATTGTTAAAGCCGGTATGTCTTTTTCCGGTGTATCCTGCTATGGATCTGATCGACATGGAGCAGAGGCAAGAAGGTGCGGCAGAACTTCTGGTACGGTGGCTTGGAGAGAACTATAGGGAAGTATTGCATGAGTATAATGTGGCAGAGCATGTGGACCGGGAGTACCCGCCGTGTTACATTGTTTGTGGAAAGGATGACCAGGTGGTAGGCTTCCATGATTCGGAACTCCTAAAGAAACTGTTGGATCAGTCTGGTGTACCGGTTGTCCTGGATGCGGCAGATCATGCTCCGCATGGATTCGGAGATGGAACGGGAACTGCACTGGAAGGATGGCCGGAGAGAGCGATAGCATTTCTTCAGAAGCTTTCTTGAGAAGCGCAGAGGAAGATAGCGGTGAACAGACAGACCGTAGTCGGAAAGGGCAGTGCGGAAATAAAGGTATATAAAGGAAAAAGCGTCTTTGAGGGAATTGCTATTGGTAAAATCCGCCTTATTAAGATAAAAAAACGAAATATTGTCTGCATTCATGTGGAGGATGTGGAGAGTGAAATTGCAAGAAAAAACCAGGCGGTAGAAGAAACGGACATCCAGTTAAGGATGCTTTATGAAAAAGCGGTGCCGGAGATTGGAGAAGAGAATGCAGCAATCTTCGAAGTACATCGGATGATGCTGAGAGACTCCTATTATCAGGAAACCATAGAGAATATCATTCGTTCGCAGGGGGTAAATGCGGAGTATGTGGTGGGGAGCACTGCTGACCATTTTGCAGGAATGCTTGAAATCATGGATGATGACTACATGAAAGCCCGTGTGGCGGATGTCCGGGATGACTGATCGCTGTGCTGATGGGGAACAATTCTGAGAAACTTTTCAAGACGCTGTCAGGGGAAAATGAGGATCTGTCAGGCGGAGATGAAGCGGAAATTATTGTGGCGGAAGACCTGTCTCCGAGTGAAACGGTCCAGATGGATAAGAGCAGAGTGCGCTCCTTCGTAACACGCCTCGGGTCAGCTAATTCCCACACAGCAATCCTTGCCAGGACGATGAATATACCGGCACTGATCGGGATTGATTATGAAGAAGATATCGATGGAAAAACAGCAATCGTGGATGGATTTCAAGGAACTCTGATCGTGGATCCGGACTCCGAAACCTTGCTTAAGTATGTGAAGAAAGAAGAAGAGGAACGCAGCAAGCAGGAACTTCTGCTTACCCTGAAGGGGAAAGAAACGGTTACGAAGAGCGGCAAGGCGATTCAGCGGTATGCCAACATCGGAGGGCTTTCTGATCTGCAGTATGTACTGCAGAATGACGCAGCCGGAATCGGACTGTTCCGCAGTGAGTTTCTTTATCTGGAAAAGTCGGATTATCCAAGCGAAGAAGAACAGTTTCAGGTATATAAATCCGTAGCACAGACGATGGCGGGTAAAAAGGTAATCATCCGGACACTGGATATTGGAGCCGATAAGCAGATTGACTATTTTAACTTTCAAAAAGAAGAAAATCCGGCAATGGGATTCCGTGCAATCCGGATCTGCCTGAAGCGTCCTGAAATCTTTAAGACACAATTGAGAGCACTTTACAGGGCAAGTGTCTATGGGAATATTGCCATTATGTTTCCGATGATTACTTCTGTATGGGAGATCCGTGGTGGTACTAAAGACTCTTTACTCAAAGATAAAATTGTGCTAGAATGCGTTTCATAAAAGAAGAATGATGTGCTGAATAATATATTGAATAATGTACTGATAGAAATTACGTGAATGAAAACAAAGTCGTTTTCCAGGTGAGTGCCGGAAAGCGACTTTTTGTTTTGAAATTCAATTATTTGGAATCCACCCAATCGCCAGCCGCGTAATGGGTCTGGAGAAGAAAAAAGTTTCTATAGACCCAATCGCCAGCCGCAGATTGGGTCCGGAGAGGATTTATGATTGAGAAACAAGAGTATATACCCAGTGACACTGATAGAATCAATGATCAGTGGGATGTCAAGCCAAGGTAAGGCTAGTATAACAGTTTTAAATTAACTACCCCATATCACTTGCCTATTTTCCCGATAGCACAGGATAAAAATCCTCAGCGTAGCCCGCTACGCCTGCGTTTTTGAAACAGCAACACTTGAAAAACCATTCTACGTTCTATTGTGCAGTTATTTAAGAAACGCTGCACCAGATACTCATGCTACGAGGGAGGAATAACAATATGAGCAGCAGAGAACAAATTCAAATGAAGGAAGAATCACAAGACCAGCAGGACCAGCAGCAGGGCTGTACCGCCGCGGAGGTTTTAGTGAAGTGTCTGGAAAAGGAAGGCGTAGAATACGTTTTCGGTATTCCGGGAGAAGAAAACCTGGATATGATGAATGCACTGGAGAAGTCCAACATCCGTGTCATTGTGGTACGGCATGAACAGGGGGCTGCATTCATGGCAGATATGTATGGACGGCTTACCGGAAAGGCGGGCGTGTGCTTTTCCACGTTAGGGCCTGGTGCCACCAATCTGATTACCGGTACCGCGGATGCAAACTCGGACGGAGCGCCGCTGATCGCAATTACCGGACAGGTGGGAACGGAGCGGATGCATCTGACGTCCCATCAGTATCTGGATCTGGTGGAATTGTTTGCTCCGATTACGAAGCGGAGTAAGCAGATTGTGAATCCGGATTCGGTCAATGAAATCATGCGGATTGCCTTTAAATATGCGGAGAGTGAAAAGCCGGGAGCCTGCCACATTGACCTGCCGACCAATGTAGCGAAGATGAAGGTGACTCCGGGACTTGCAGAAAAGCCAATTCACAAGCCGGTATGCTCCAAAGAGTATGCTTCCTTCAGCAGCATTGATCAGGCAGCAGCCATGATTTATAAAGCCAAGCATCCGGTAGTGCTCGTTGGACACAGCGCAGTGCGGAATCATGCGGGGGAAGCGCTTACCAGCTTTGCGGATGAACTGAAAATTCCGGTCGTGAATACCATGATGGCAAAGGGAATCATTCCTTATAATAATAAATACTCCATGTGGACGGTCGGTATTCCACAGAAGGATTATCAGAACAAGATTCTGGATATGGCAGACCTTGTGATTGCAATCGGCTATGATATTGTCGAATTTGCTCCGGGAAAATGGAATGCAGGTGGAAAGCATAAGATCATTCATATCGACCAGCGGTCTGCTCATATCAACATGCTTTATCAGCCGGAGGTACAGGTAGTCGGAGATATTTCCTATTCGCTGCAGCAGATAAAGTTCCGCTGTGAGGAAAAGGAAGAGCCGGAAGAAATTCTTAATTTGAAAAAGGAAATGGTAAAGGAATACGAAAGCTATGCAGAGGATACTTCCTTCCCGATGAAGCCGCAGAAGATTCTGTATGATGTGCGGAAATTCATGGGAGAGGACGATATTGTGATTTCCGATGTGGGGGCGCATAAAATGTGGATTGCCCGTGAGTATAACTGCTATAAGCCCAACACCTGCATCATTTCAAATGGATTTGCAACGATGGGAATTGCGGTTCCGGGAGCGGTAGCAGCAAAGCTGATCAATCCGCAGAAAAAGGTTCTTGCGATCTCCGGTGATGGCGGCTTTATGATGAACAGCCAGGAATACGAAACGGCACTCCGGGAGGGAACACCGATTGTCACGCTGATCTTTTCAGATGCCAGCTATGGTCTGATTAAGTGGAAGCAGATCGATCATTTTGGAAAGCACTGCCATGTGGATTTCACGAATCCGGATTTCGTGAAGTATGCGGAAAGCATGCATGCCAAAGGATATCGTGTGGAAAAGGCAGAGGATCTGATCCCGATTCTGGAGGATGCTTTCAGGCAAAAGATTCCGTGTATCATCGACTGCCCGGTGGATTACAGTGAAAATACGAAACTGTCCGAGTATCTGCAGGAAAAATTTGAATAACATTCAGGATGGATGCAGAGCAATTTCTATTTGATTAAATTGGGATAAGAGATTAAACTGAAAATGATCAGGGAAATAAATTCGTCATATGAAATTGCTATTATGTATAAATGTAAGCATAACCTCAAAATGATCTATCAGACCTTTTTCATATATACATCTGAATAGCAACAGAAGCAATTTGGCATGGCTCTGAATGGTTGTGAATAAGACGCAATATAGATCTTGTTACAAAAGAAATCAGGAAAGGGAGTATTTATGAGTAATAAAAAATACAGTCTGTTATATCCGCTTGAATCTGCGGAATATAAGAAGCTTAGTCCGACGGCTTTGCATGATCTGGGGCTGGATCAGATCTGTAAGCAGCTGACACCAAAGGAATCGGAGCAGAATCTGATTATGAATACGATGTCGAAGCTGTGTGCAGATCCGTTTGTGACGCAGTACCGCTGTGATATTTTCGAGGACATGATTCATCATAAAGAAATGCGGGAGTCCCTGATGAAAATTCTGGATAAGATCAACTTCCTGAAGGACTACGGGTGCCTGAGCAAGGAATATGAAGAGCACGCAACGGTCTGGGATCTTCTGCATCGTCTGGACGAAATCAATGACTATATTGAGTGTGTGGATGCCATTTATCATTGCCTGGAGAATAAAGAGATCCATTCACAGGGGCTTGTCGGACTGCGCGATTATGTGAAGGAGCTTTATCACAGCAACGGATTCGGGGAATTGAGGAAAGATATTTCCGGGCTGAAAATCCATACTTCCCGGGTGAGGAGTATCACGGTCGGCATTAATCTGAATGACCGGTTTGAGGCAGACGCGGTCGGACTTTTGTCCATCAATAGTAAGCCGTTTACGAAGGCCGGTGTGCTGGGAAGCTTTTACGATCATATTACTTCGAAGGACAAGATCAATGAGAGTACGGAGTGGAAGGAGAATTATAAGTTCCAGCAGATAGAGGCCGGAGATTCCAATGCTGTTGCGGAGGCCATGTTCAAGGTAGGAAATTTCAATGCCATGGCAGGAAATCCAATCAATGCAGCGATCGGAATTTCAGCAATTGCAGATAATGATCCGTCCAGGGATGTTACCCGGTATATGGATCGAATTGTGAACCATATGATTTCCGGAATGGTGCGCAAGATCAGGGAAACCCTTAATAAGTATGTATCGATCACGATAACGGATATGACCGATCTGATTCCGGAATTGCTGTACTATATCAAGTGGGCAGAATATATGGAAAAGCTAAAGCAAAAGGGAGTCCGGCTTGTGAAGCCGACGGTAGCCTCGAAACAGACAGAGGATGCTGATACGGACTTTACGATGAAAGCTGTTGGAATTTATAATCTGAAGCTTGTGGCAGCAGAGGATGCTGACATGACGAATGTAGTAACCAATGATCTCATTTTTGACCGGGAGCATCGGGTCTATATCCTGACCGGTGCAAACCGCGGAGGTAAGACCACGATCACACAGTCCATCGGACAGCTGTTTGTGCTTGCACAGGGTGGTATTTATGTTCCGGGAGAAGCGTTCTGCTTTGCTCCGGCAGATAATATCTATACGCATTTCCCGGCAGATGAGGACAAGACCTTTGACCTGGGGCGCCTTGGAGAGGAATGCAAGCGGTTTAAGGAAATGTATGCCGATGCAACGAAGCACAGCCTTTTCCTTATGAATGAAACCTTCTCGACCACATCGTTTGAGGAGGGGTATTACATTGCGCGGGATTCAGTCAGAGCAATTTTGAAAAAGGGAATGCGGACGATCTACAATACCCATATGCATAAGCTGGCGTTTGATATTGATGAGATCAATGAAGAAGATTACGATGGAAAAGCCTTTTCGCTTGTGGTGCACAATGAGGGAGAGAAGCGTTCCTATAAGATTGAAATTGCGCCTCCGATCGGCAAATCCTTTGCAAGTGATATTGCAAGGAAGTATGGTGTGACGTATGAAATGCTGACAGAAGATAAACTTGTTTGAGTCATATGATACAAGTAAGTTTGTGTTGAGTTTATTTGAGTAATATGTTACAAGGTAACTATTCAGTACAGGTCGAAGCATTTACTGCTGAGACCGTAAGATAATGATTCAGTAATGCAAAATCCCATCGGCGAAGCCGATTTGGAATGGATTTTGCATCGTAACTGTGAAGGTACTGAACAGTTACGTTACAAGTAAGTTTGCACTGTCAGAAAATTGAAAAAGAGGGATAAATCATGTTTGGAAGACCGGATCATACCTATAATGATATTCGTGAAAAGTCACTGATGCAGTGGCTTGATGAAATGGAGCAGCATCCGGATATTGCGGTGCACGGTGGCGTGAAGCTTGCCAGGGAATATGTCGATCATTTGAAAACGGAGATCGCACGTCTGGAAAGTGAGAATGCATTAAAAGCAGAATATCTAAAAAAAATGAAAGAAAAGAAATAGGAAGCACTCCGGGGATCCGGAGTGCTTCCTATTTCTTCAGGACACTGACGGTATCAAAGCTGGTAACCTGATATCCCTGCTGCTCATAATTGGTTTTATCCTCTTCGGACAATCCGTATAAGAGATAAATGCCACTCTCACCGGTCGGATAACTGTGAAAGATATAGTTCTGGCATTGACTGATATCTAAAAAGGCAGCCGGATAATTGGTATATTCTACGGAGGCTTTGTATTCATCCGGAGTGATTGGTGAAAATACCAGAATCTGCTCATAATTAAAGGAATCCCCAACGTGGATGGTCTGACCTGCGTCACGTTGGCTTTCGGCATAGAGAACGGCCGGTTCAATGCCTTTTTTAAAATATTGACTGATATTGTCTGCATATGTTGTAAAGTAAAAATGTTCAAAAGAAATAAACGCTACAAGATATAATGCAGCGATCGCCACATCTATATGAGGAAGCCCCTTTTTAAATAACCGGATATACTGATCAATTCCAATCGCCATAAAAATGAGAACCCATGTATGGATGCAATTAATCCGGTTGACGTTGACATGAATCAGCATTCCGAGAACCACGGCCGGTACGAATTGGAACATAAAGAAGGTATAACCGTCATATTTTCGATCCTTCAGGCTTTTGCAGGTCCGTTTCAGGCAGACGGCAAGACCGGTTACGGTAAATACCAGTCCATATTTATAATAAAGTCCGAATTCAGCGGTACTATTCCAATAGCAGCCATCATTTTCTGTTAAAAGGAGCTGAAGAAGTGCCCTGAATTTCTCCGGAATATCCAGAGCAGAAACGTCGGAGCTGCGGAAATAGATCAAACGTGGAACGGAGAACCATGGCGTTACAATCTCCGGCAGGATATCCATATTAATGAGATAAAAAAGAATGACGGGAATGGTAAATACAATAAAAGTCAAAATTGCAATTATAATATATTTTGTAATCTTTGTTTTGTGTACATATAAAAGGTACAATCCCTGCATCAGAATTATGATGGGAACGATCGGCCATACAGCAGCATAACAATATAGGCTCAGACCATAGAATACAGCAGATAAAATGAAAAAGGGCTGCTTTTCTATTCCATAAATAAAGAATAACAGTCCAAACAGCAGAAAGCCAACGACCAGATTACTTTCCAGTGCCCAGCGGGAAAGCATAATATGCCAGGGACTGACTGCTAAAAGGAACATGGCAAGTAAGGAGCATTTCCAGTCGGCTACTTTGCTGACAATTTCTTCTATGGCAAACAGGGATAAGATACCGATCAGCATCTGCGGCAGTCGGAAGACCCAGGTATGCATGCCGAAAAGTGCAATAAACGGCATCATCAGATAAGTATTTAAAGCATTCATGCCGCTTCCCCAGGCTGTCAGATACATGGGATAGGAGTATCCAAAGGAGTCCTTTCCGTAATGCAGCAGGGACCATGCTTCCCGCGCAGCAAACGCCTCATCCTGGTTAATGCCGCCCGGGACATCACCAAACATCCATAACCGCGCTCCAATCCCAAGGATCAGAATGAGGATAAATAATAACTTCTGTATTTTCTCATCGGATAGATGCATAGTTTCATAGATTCTTTTGTTCATATCGGGATCCTTTCTTCCCGAAAAGCGTAGCATAAACAACTCGAAAAAGCAAATCAGTACAATCCGGCAGCTTATGAAAGGGTAAGGCTGGACTGTTACGCAAATTGAAGTCAAATGTCAATATTGTGTCAGAATAGTAAAAAATAATTAAAGAATGGAATAAAAAAACATTATATGATATCATTATAATTGAATTAGGTATGATCCATACCGGAAGGAAACAGTAAATAATTAAGGAAACAAAAGCAGCAACAAAAACGAAAAGAAAGGGTAGGTAACAACATGAAATTCAGTAACGGATGCTGGTTACAGAAGGAAGGCTGCAGCTGTTTTGCACCTGCAGAAGCATACTTCACCAAGATCGAAGAAAAGAAAGTCACCATCTGCGCACCGACCGCGCACATCGTGACAAGAGGAGATACCTTGGGCGGTATCAACCTGACACTGGAGATTACCTCTCCGGCACCGGAAATTTTAAGAGTGCGTACTTATCATTATAAGGGAGAAGTGGTGAATACTCCTTCCTTTGAACTGGAGCTTAAGGAAGAGCTTCCGCTGGATGTAACAGACAGCGAAGAAGAGATCAGCATTAAGAGCGGCGAGCTGACCTTAGTCATTACGAAGAAAAACTGGTCCATGACCTATTACCGCAATGGCGAAATGATTACCAGAAGTGCAGGACGTGACCTTGCACTTATGAAGACTGATTTCAAGGGCTTTGCCTATAACGATACGGACGCAGAAGAAACCTATATGCGCCAGATGCTTTCCTTATCGGTTGGCGAACTGGTTTATGGTACCGGAGAGCGTTTCACTCCTTTTGTAAAGAATGGACAGAGCATTGACATCTGGAACGCTGATGGTGGTACCAGCACCGAGCAGTCCTACAAGAACATTCCGTTCTTTATTACCAATAAGGGATATGGTGTCCTTGTTAATCATCCGGAGAAGGTTTCCATCGAAGTTGCAACCGAAATGGTAACCAGAACCGAATTTTCCGTACCGGGTGGCTATCTGGATTACTTCCTCATTAACGGACCGACCATGAAGGAGGTACTGACACGTTATACCGACCTTACCGGTAAGCCGTCTCTTCCGGCACCTTGGACCTTTGGACTGTGGCTCTCCACTTCCTTTACCACGAACTATGATGAAGCAACTGTTATGAGCTTCATTGATGGAATGTTAGACCGTGGAATTCCGCTTAGAACCTTCCATTTCGACTGCTTCTGGATGAAGGAATTCCATTGGAGTGATTTCGTATGGGATAACCGTGTATTCCCGGATCCGGCAGGACTCCTTAAGAGAATTAAGGCAAAGGGACTGAACATCTGCGTCTGGATCAACAGCTACATCGGACAGGAATCCGTACTTTTCAATGAAGGTATGGAAAAGGGCTACTTTATTAAGAGAACGAACGGTCAGGTATGGCAGTGGGATATGTGGCAGCCGGGCATGGCAATCGTAGACTTTACGAATCCGGAAGCTTATCAGTGGTTCCAGAGCAAGCTGGAGGTTCTGCTTGATATGGGCGTTGACTGCTTCAAGACCGACTTCGGTGAGAGAATTCCTTCCGAAGGTGTGGTTTACCATGATGGCTCTGATCCGAAGAAGATGCACAATTACTACACTTATCTTTACAACAAGTGTGTTTACGAATTATTAGAGCGTAAGAGAGGCAAAGGACAGGCTGTTCTCTTTGCACGTTCCGCAACTGTTGGCGGTCAGAAGTTCCCGGTACACTGGGGCGGTGACTGCTGGTCCGATTATGAATCCATGGAAGAAAGCCTTCGCGGTGGTCTGTCCCTGTTAATGAGCGGATTCGGATTCTGGGCACATGATATTGGTGGATTTGAAAATACCTCTACCGCAGATGTTTATAAGCGCTGGGTAGCATTCGGACTCCTTTCTTCCCATTCCAGACTGCACGGAAGCTCCTCTTACAGAGTACCGTGGGTTTATGATGATGAAGCAGTAGATGTGGTTCGTTTCTTCACCAGATTAAAGGCGCGCCTAATGCCTTACCTTTACAAGACCGCAATTGAAACCTCCGTTACCGGTGTCCCGACCATGAGAAGCATGGTTCTGGAATATACCGAGGATAAGACCTGTCATTATGTGGATAAACAGTATATGCTGGGCGATAACCTTCTGGTTGCTCCGATCTTCAACGACCAGAGCATGGCTGAGTACTATCTGCCGAAGGGAACCTGGACCGACTTCTTTACCGGAGAAGAAAAGGAAGGCTGTGGATGGCTTACCGAAAAGCACGGCTACTTAAGCATTCCTCTTATGGTGAAGGAGAACTCTATCGTAGCAATAGGTGCACATGATGACAAGCCGGATTACGATTATGGCGATGGCGCAGAATTACGGCTTTATGCATTAAAGGATGGCAAGAATGCAGAAGCAGTTGTTTATGGCATGGATCAGAAGGAAGAGATTGCCATGACTGCAAAGAGAGAAGGAAATCAGATCCATATTACCGTCAAGAGCGACAGGAATTACGCTGTCCGCCTTGTAAATGTGGCAGCTGCTTCCGTATCTGCAGGTGATGTGAAGACCGAAGGCAAGGATACTGTAATCAGCCTTTCCGGAAGTGCAGAGGTTACCGTTACGCTGTAAGCCGGTGCAGAACAGGTTGTGAAGGTCGTGAAATAATGCAGATGCATCCATATGAATAACAATATAATCAGTATCACCTCCGGGAGAAAGGGATTCCTTTTCTTCCGGAGGTGTTTTCTAAATGTTATCACGGCTGACAAGATGATAACTTGCAGTATCTTCAACAGTATTAGTGCGGTATTTAAGCGGGGTACACCCCATAATATCCCGGAAAGTCCTGGTGTAATGACTTGCACTTGAAAATCCGACAGCATAAGCAATATCGGTAATGCTGTCACGAGTGTAGGTCAGAAGATCGAGACTTTTTTGAATGCGGTAATGGATCAGGTATTCCCCGGGGGTCTTGGAGGTATAGGTACGAAAGAGTTTGGCGCAAAGAGTTTTTCCTACACTTCCTACATCAGCAATTTCTTCAAGAGAAACTTTTTCATGGTAATGCTCCTGAATATAAAGAAGCATGGATTTGAAGGTACCGATCCGGGCAGCGGAAACAGGGGAGGGAAGTACTGCCTTTTCCAAATGGGCATAGAGGATCTTAAACATCCGGATAAAAGATTCCAGAATTTCCAGTTCAATGTTTTTAATATCGGGAGACTCAAACATACGTACAAGCTCATCAATAATCTGTTTTGTCCAGTCCCCGGATGATAATAAAAGGTAGTCAAAGGAATTGGGTGAAATTACGGGAAACAGATAGGTCTGCTGGATATATCGGGTGGAACACAGCAGGCATGGATGAACAATGGCACAGTAAAAAGCGCAGCTTTTTCCGGGAAGGGACCGGTTGGAGTGAATTCGTTTGGAATTAACCAGAATGCCTTCGCCGGCGTGGATGATGATATTTTGGCCATTTACGTGATATTCCAGTTCTCCTTCCACGACATAGAGGTATTCCAGATCTTCATGCCAGTGATCGGGAACAAAATAGTGCTGGTTAGCTGAAAAGTAGGCACTTGATGAAAAACATTCAAACTGCGGGTTATTATATTCAATAATTTGGGAGTGATCATTTCGTTTTGTAAAGAAATCGTTTTCTTTTATCATAATATCTCTCCAATACGATATATTTTGACATAAATATATGGTTTTTATGTAGAAAAAAAGGTTCTATACAAGATATTATTATATTATATGCTGTGATAAACAACAAGGAGTATGTTTGTAAATGTGGGAACGACACAGTTGTAAGGGAAGAGAGGAATGGCAATGAGAACGAGGATGAAGGAACGTTTTGGAAGCTGGAGCTTTTATAAGGAGGCACTGGCAATTGGAATACCCGTGATGCTGCAGGCATTGATTCAGAGTCTGGTATCACTGATAGACAGCTTTATGGTAGCTGGCCTTGGTGATGTGAAGATGTCCGGAGTGAATATTTCCGGGCAGATCTGCTTTATTTTTATGGTAATGCAGAATATGATCTGTGCATCCGGAGGAATTTTTCTGACACAGTATTTTGGAGCAAAGCAAAGGGAAGGAATGCGGCAGAGCGTTGCATTTAAGGTGGTTGCGTCGCTTTCAACCTGTATATTTTACTTTCTTGCAACATTTGTCTTTACCAGACCTGTCTTAAGTCTTATGGTGATTGGTAATTCACAGGCAGAGCTGATCCTGGAGGAAGGACAGAAATATATGTATCTGATGGGATTTATAGGAATCCAGATGATGATTTCCTCCATTCTGTCTTCTTCCTATCGGGAGATTGGACGAGTAAGGGTAATACTGGTCATCACTTTGATTGCTGCCGGATCCAATGCGTTCTTGAACTGGGTATTGATCTATGGACATCTGGGAATGCCGAGACTGGAGGTAGAGGGTGCAGCATATGCAACTATCATTGCCAAGACAGTGGAAATGCTGCTCTTAATTGGTTATACCATCAAGGAACGCCCGGAATTTATCAGCTTCTCCGTCTTTAAAAGAATTGACTGGGCATTGTTTGGACGGATTTTGAAGAAAGGGTCACTCCTGATTATATCCCAGATGATGTGGGTTCTGTCAGAAAGCTTTACGGCTGCAATTTATAATGGAAGGGGAAATGCAGCAGTCGTATCCGGTATGGCAGCAAGCTTTTCCATTGCCAATCTGTTCTTCATTTCCTTTGATGGGATTACGACTGCAACAGGAGTCCTGATTGGTAAATCGTTGGGAAGGAATGAACTGGATGATGCCCGGAAAGAAAAGACGTGGATGCTTTCCGCAGCAATCATATTTGGATGTATAATGTGTCTTGTCGGAGTGGTGACCGTTCTGCTTGTACCGGTTGTTTTCGGAAATTTAAGCATTGATGCACAGAATATCTGCCGGGCAATGCTTCTGCTGATGGCACTTTTCATGCCATTGTGGACCTTTGTGAATACACAGCTTGCTGTATGCCGGGCAGGAGGAGATACGAAGGTCGGTTTTCTTGTAGACGGCGGAACGACGGCTGTCATGATTCCAATGCTTCTCATTCTGGCATTCTTTACCAATGCCAGTCCGGTTATGATGTACTTTGGAGTGAAAGCACTGGATGTCGGCAAGATTATCGTTGCCACACATGAGATGAAGAAGGAACGCTGGGTCGTAAATCTGTCGAACGCATAAAATGCCATGGAAATCAACAAGGATGTGGAATGGATGTTAAGAATCGGTGCTGCGGTTTCTGGTGTCTGTAATGAAAAAGAAGAAGTAGTTTTAAGGTTTTATTATGATATGGAATGTAATAATGCCCGGACAGAAATGTCCGGGCGTTTCATTTTATTTTTCAAGTAAGACCTTCTTGGCCGCTAAAACAAGGAACATATAATCAGAGGAACCGCCGCCGAGGACATATTCACCCTGCTGCCAGAGGTACGGAAACTCAAGCAGCTCTGGAAAGTCAGGACGGATCAGTGCCGTACCGGAGATCACGCCACCCGGAATATAGGAATAGTCGGCACGGTTCATTCCATAGGCAACGGTAGCGGAGCGTGCTCCGACGCCGGATGCAAAGGAAGAGGTGTTTGAGCCGGGATGGCAGCCTAATATGAAATTCAGTGCACGCAGGATCAGATTCGGTTCAAAGATGTCCGGAAAGGCTTCATGCAGGAAATAATATTCGACTCCCATCCGCTGAATCCCCCATCCGGCGCCCCAGATGAACGGGCGGTAGGGAATTCCGTAAGGCGTTTCTTTACTTTCTTCATCAATAGAAGCCTTCAGGCTGACCAGTGCCTTACGGATTTTTTCTGTGAAAACCGGATCACTTAGCTTATGAACCACGCGGCAGATGATCCAGCCGAGCGTCTTGATATTTTCTACAATAAAATCACACCGGTTAAGCAGATAGGTCTTATAGGAATCGTCTCCTGTCGTTAAGAAAAGCTCGACAGCAGCATGGATTCTCGCAAGCTCCGTCTTGCTATTTCCATCGGTGGAGGCAGGGAAGGAGGTGCAGTTTTCGATTACCGGATGATCTCCAACAGTACTTTCATAAAGTTCGATGGCATCCTGTAAGGCTTCTCTGCTTAAATCATCGTTAAATCCCTTTAATGCACGGGATGCACCGGCAAGCTGTGAAGCCGTCATAAGCTGTCTGGAAGAATTGTCTTCGGTAAATACCCACCGGTCATCCTCATCACCTGCGATATTTTTGGTCATGGCAGAAGGATCACCCAGAAGGACATACTGGCGCAGATCATTGCAGATGATGCCGCGATACAAACGTCCCAGAGCGCGGTAGCCGGAAACGACACTTAACACGCCATGTTCAATCTGTTGTAAAATATCATTCTTGCCATCCGGCTGATGGATTTCGGTAATTTTATGCTCCTGATCGATGGTGGTTGCATCGTAATCCACGTGGAATGCTTCAAAGGCAAGAGCGAGATTGTAAGCTTCTCCAGCCTGGGATTCCACACGCAGATCGAAGTCACCGGCATCGTGCCAGCCGCCCACATTGAGTCCGGGAACCCTGTCACCGGGCTGATATTTCGTCAGGGTAGAAGGCCCCTGTACATAGCCGTCAAAATGGTTGTAATTCACAGGTGCCATGCGTGCGTCATCATCGTGGCACAGATCATGCCATACCCGGTACTTTTCACTCACACGCATGTGACACATCTGGATCGGAAGGAAATATTCCAGTACCGGCTGCCATACACCACGGTCATAAATGTCGCTGGCAATACGGAAAATCGCAGAAGTGCTGCTGCCGTAAACAACCTCGTATAAGCCCTCTGCCTGAATGGCGGAGAAGTCGTATTTCAGATAGTGGTAGCGTAAAAAGTCTCCCCATTCCTTCGGAGTGCCCCGCTGAATTTCCACAGGTCCGTTTTCTGTGATCTGATAAAGGATCGCATCCCCGCGACGGGAATCTCTTTGATCCAGTTCAATCACAGCGGCCTTTGAAGCAGCCGGATGATAGCCCACCTGGGAAACCTGTACGACGGGAGCGTACATCCAGTCCTCTACAACGCTGGGCGTGATGATCCAGTGGATGGCATCTTTGGTCTTGCCGGCAGGTACCTCACTGCTTAAGACAAACCACCCGTTGTTGTGGTTCATGCGGCCATCATACAGCTTCAGATCCGCACCGATACTCTCAACGGTAAAGCGTTGGCAGGGATCATCCGGACGGGAGGTGAAACGTCTGCCAACCGCATAAGGTTCTGCGATCAGGGTATCCGCGGTTGCCGGATTATAAGCGGACCGGTTATGTGTAAGCTTCTCAAGCGGCATACGCATGGTAGTATCCGGCTCCTTGTAAGGGTGTAAATGGTTACCGGCAGTCTGCAGGGTCGGACCGTTTGGCTGTGTCGGGAAAATCCCCTGCTTCTGATCCATGATCCAGGGTTTCCCGAATAGAATATGAGGAACCAGTTCCAGATTGAAGCATAATTTTCCCAGGAATTCTTCCGGAACAGGGTGGTCCAGATCTACGGATACGACAATGTGACCACCTTCCCCATGAACCCTTATTTCATAGGTAAATTCAAAATCCGGATAAAGCAGGGGATTAAAGCCGGTCAAATGCTGATCCTTATCGGGATAGCATAATTTCGTGGTGATGGTATTACTTTTTTCATCAAGTGTCCGGTCAAGCTGCTTCGGAACGGCCTGCCACTGCCCGGGAGTCGGTTCAAAACGGAGATCTCCGTTCGTTGCAATTCGTTTTCCGTGCATAATCATGCTGACACCCGCCTGATGTCCGACCGGATAGATGTCCATGAATGCCATGACATCCACACCGTTGTTTTTAAAATAGCCTGTCTGGCTGTCTAATTGAAAGCCTGTATGTTTTTCCATAATTGCGCCTTTCCCTACAGATATGAGTCTTATAATACTGTAGAATAAATACCGGAATAACCGGCAGCTTCTTTCTATAGACACAATATACAGGAAAGGGGCTTTTATTTATAGAATGTTTCTATTTCAATATTGGATAATTATCGTTGGGCTGCTGAAGAATAAATAATTGCTCCAGATTCTGCTTTGCCTGTTCCAGGTAGTCACGCTGATCATAATCCTGCCATTGGGGATAGGGAGTGTGATGGTCCAGGGAATCCTTGATGGCATGATAGAATTCCACCTTGCGGAGCAGATGGGCATAGGCCTTGATTTCGGCATGGAGTCTTTCAAGTGTATTTTTCTGATAAGAATTAAGCAGCTCTGACATTTCGTTAATATGAGTCTGTTCATTGGCTTCATAGGTGAAAAATTTCTGAATATCAGCAATGGACATACCGGCATTCTTAAAACAGAGAATGGCATGAAGACGGTCGAAATGTTCTTCTGTATACACCCGCTGCCCGGAAGTATTTCTTAAAACAGGCGGCAGCAGTCCGATTTCCTCGTAATACCGCAGCGTAGGTGCGGTCAGGTTCAGGGTTTTACTAAGCTCAGCGATCGAATATGCAGACATAAAGGTTCCTCCTTTTTTCTGACATCATTGTCTGACCTTCCCGGAAGGTTCAGGAAAGATGATAAAAATGATAAAGATGAAAAAACTGTTGACTTCAAGTATACTTGAAGTGTTATGTTTATGTAAAGAGGAAATTGTAAAACAGAAGATAACCAGAAGATAACAGAGAAGCAGCCAGTGGCAGGTTTGATGGCGGAATGAGGCACGAGTGAACAGTAATAAAGAACTGTGTGAATCAGAAACACAGAAAAACAAAAAACAGGTAAAGGATAACAGGAGGGAAAGAAATGTATATTGCAAGCGATACAAGATATGAAAAGATGAAGTACAACCGCTGCGGAAAAAGCGGTCTGATGCTCCCGGCGGTGTCGTTGGGGTTGTGGCACAACTTTGGGGATACCGGTGTTTATGCGAAGATGGAGGAAATGTGCTTCACAGCGTTTGACCATGGAATCACCCATTTTGATCTGGCAAATAATTACGGACCGAAGGCAGGCAGTGCGGAAAGTAACTTCGGAAAGATCTTAAAAGAGCATTTTATGCCGTATCGTGATGAGATGATTATTTCTACAAAGGCCGGCTATGATATGTGGCCGGGACCTTACGGTGACTGGGGAAGCCGTAAATACCTGATCGCCAGTATCGACCAGTCCTTAAAGAGGCTCGGACTTGACTATGTGGACATTTTTTATCATCACCGGATGGATCCGAATACCCCGCTTGAAGAAACAATGGGAGCACTTTCACAGATTGTGGAAAGCGGCAAGGCTTTGTATGTCGGCTTATCCAACTATGACGGTCCGACTCTCGAAAAGGCATCTGCTATTCTGGATGAACTGCATGTTCCGTTTGTAATTAACCAGAACTGTTATAATATTTTTGACCGGACGATTGAGCAGAATGGTCTGAAGGCAATGTCAGAGAAGCTTGGAAAGGGTATCATCTGTTTTTCACCACTTGCACAGGGAATGCTGTCTGACCGTTATCTGAACGGTATTCCGGAGGACAGTCGTGTGAGGACAGACGGAAGATTTCTGCAGGAATCCAGACTCAGCGAAGAGGTGCTGGGTAAGATCCGGGCGTTGAATGAAATTGCGGAAGGAAGAGGACAGACTCTTGCGGAAATGGCACTTGCCTGGCTTTTAAAGGAAGAAGTGATTACTTCTGTGCTTGCAGGCGCATCGAAGCCGTCCCAGATTCTTTATAACATTAAGGCAGTCGAGAACACGAGCTTTACGCAGGATGAAATCGAGACAATTGACCGGATCAGCAGGTAGAGCTGATATCAAGGCAGCAGCATTAATCAGGAGGACAAATTAATGGACAATTTTTCATTTTATGCACCAACTTATTTTGCATTTGGAAAGGATACTGAGAACCGTGCAGGTGAATTGGTAAGACGGTTTGGGGGTAGTCGGGTTTTATTACATTATGGTGGAGGTTCGGTCATCCGGTCCGGACTTCTTGACCGGATTAAAGCTTCTTTGGAACAGGAAGGAATCAGTTACGTTGAACTTGGCGGTGTGAAACCTAATCCGAGAAGCGGACTTGTTTATGAAGGAATTGAATTGTGCCGGAAGGAGAATGTGGATTTTGTTCTTGCTGTCGGTGGAGGAAGCACAATCGACTCTTCTAAGGCAATTGCGGCAGGGGTCGTATATGATGGGGATTTCTGGGACTTTTATGAAGGTAAGCCGGTAGAAAAGGCACTTCCCATCGGAACAGTGCTTACGATATCCGCAGCCGGCTCGGAAGGCTCAGGAGATTCAGTCATTACGAAGGAAGAGGGAATGATTAAACGTGGAGCAGGTGGAGAAGCGTTCCGGCCGAAGTTTTCTATTTTAAACCCGGCGTTGACACAGACACTGCCCGCTTTCCAGACGGCCGCCGGTGCAACCGATATTATTGCGCATCTATATGAAAGATATCTGACGAATACGAAGGATGTAGAGGTAACCGACCGGCTGATCGAAGCCCTGATTCTCACGATGAAATGTGAGACTCCGAAGGTCATTGATAATCCGGATGATTATGAAGCACGTGCCAATATTATGTGGACCGGAATGGTAGCTCATAACAATATCTGTGGTGTGGGCCGATCCCAGGACTGGTCAAGCCACGCAATTGAGCATGAACTGTCTGCATTGTATGATTGTGCACATGGAGCGGGACTTGCGGTAACGATGCCGGCAGTGTTTACCTATGTGATGAACCATGATGTGATGCGGTTTGCGCAGATTGCCGTTCGTGTGTGGGGATGCGAGATGGATTTTGCCCATCCTGAGAAAACGGCAAGAGAGGGAATTGAAGCCTTACGGAGCTTTTTGATTTCCATTGGAATGCCGAAGAATTTCGAGCAGCTTAAAGCCAGGGAGGAGGACATTCCTAAGCTTGCCCATGTCTGTTGCTACGGAGACGGACAGACCGCTCATACAGTTGGAGGGTTTGTTCCCTTGGAACAGAAGGATGTGGAAGCAATTTACCGGTTGATGTTATAGAAGGATAACGATAGAGACTGATCGTGCAGAGAAATCCGATAGAGGAATTATACAAAGAAATCATAAAGGGTGGAGTCCATATGGACTTCACCCTTTAAAAATGGTAAATTAGAAATGATCAAGATTGACTATGCAACAGGAGAAAGCAGAAGCTATAAAGGATGGATAGAGATACTTTTTTACAAATATATACAGGACATCTGAATGAGAAGCAGCTTGCCGCAGTGCAGACGGTGAATGGGCCGGTTCTGCTGCTTGCCGTTCCGGGAAGCGGCAAGACCACTGTTTTAGTCACAAGGCTTGGGTATATGCTCTATTGTGAAGGAATAAGGCCGGAGAACATTCTGACCCTGACGTATACAGTTGCAGCAACGAATGACATGGCACGCCGGTTCCGGGAGATTTTTGGTGAGGAATACAGCAATGCACTGGAATTCCGGACAATTAACGGAATTTGTGCCAGGGTGATTGCCAGATACGGGCAGATGATCGGAAAAAGCGCCTTCGAGCTGCTTACCGATGAAAAAGTGATTTTAAGAATGCTGACAGAGATTCTGGTCCAGAATCTGTCGGAATATCCGACCGAAAGCGATGTGAAGAATGCACGCACGTTGATTACCTATTGTAAGAATATGCTGCTTTCCGAAGAGGAGATCCGTGAACTGGGGAAAGAAGAGGGCATTCCTCTCTGGGAAATTTACAGTGCATACAACAGGTATTTAAAGCAGAACAGCTTCATGGACTATGATGATCAGATGATTTATGCGTACCGGATGCTGAAGGGGAGTCCGGAGCTTCTTAAATTTTATCAGGGAAAATACCGGTATATCTGCGTGGACGAGGCGCAGGATACGTCCAAAATCCAGCATATTATTATCGGGCTTTTAGCAGGAGAGCAGGGAAATCTCTTTATGGTGGGAGACGAGGATCAGAGCATTTACGGGTTCCGTGCAGCTTATCCGGAGGCACTTCTTAATTTCACAAAGGAGCATCCCGGTGCAAAGGAGCTTGTGATGGATCAGAACTACCGCTCCAATGCAAGGATTGTGGCTGTGGCCGATCACTTTATCCAGCATAACAAGCTAAGGCATCGCAAGCATATGGTTCCGACGAAAGCAGAAGAGGATGAGATTCATTATATTTCCCTGAAAAACCGTTCTGCGCAATATACTTATCTTCGGAAGGTGGCACAGAATCATGAGGTGGAGACGGCGGTTTTGTACCGCGATAATGAAAGTGTGCTTCCTCTCATTGACCAGCTGGAGCGGCAGCAGATTCCGTACCGGATCAAAAGCACGGATATGGCTTTTTTTACCCATCGTGTGGTAACGGATGTCACAAATATTATGCGGTTTGCCCTAAATCCATATGATACGGAGCTTTTCCTGCGGATTTATTTTAAATGCCAGACCTATCTGAAGAAGAATCAGGCACAGCAGCTATGCCGGATCAGTGAGGAACGGCATATTCCGGTACTGGAAGCTGCAGAGTATGCGGAAGGTCTGAATGGTATGGTTCTGGGAAAGTGCAGAGCCTTTGCAACACATCTGCGCAACATGCTGAAGGAAGCGCCCTCCAGGGTGCTTTTCCGGATTGAGACCCCATTGGGATACGGGGAATATCTGGAACGCAATAATATGGATGACAACAAGCTTTTTATCCTGAAGATGCTGTCCTACGAAGAGGTGTCGATTGGCAGTTTCTTAGGGAGGCTGGAATACCTGCAGAGTATGCTGAGGGAGAAACGTCCGGATTATGACAGCAATTTTATCCTGTCTACCATTCATTCCTCCAAGGGACTTGAGTATGAGGAGGTTTATCTGATGGACGTCTGTGATGGCGTCTTTCCGGATAAGGTGGTTTACTCAAAGAAGGCAACACCGCAGGAAAAGAAAGAATTTGAGGAAGAGCGGCGGCTGTTTTACGTAGGCATGACGAGAGCGAAGAGTGTGCTTCATATATTCAGGCTGTCGGAGGAAACGTCATCCTTTATCCGGGAGATGACGCCTGTGAAGGTGGAAGGCGTGAAAGGTGTGAAAGGTGTGAAGCAGGATAGCTTGAAGTTTCCTGATCGTATGAAGCTGCAGAATGAGAAGCGGGTGGAAGGAAAGACGTTTGCAGAATTGCAGCCGGATCAGGGGAAGATGAAGCTCAAGCCTAAGAGTTTAGAGACGGATCCCGGGGGTCACGGAACAGAGATTCAGCTTGTCATTGGAGAGAGGGTTGAACAGATGAAATACGGAATGGGAGTCATCAGCGATGCAGTTTATCATGCAGATGGGATTACAGGGAAATTTACAGTGATCTTCGACTCCGGACTTGAAAAGAACTTCCTTTATCCGGTTGCCTTTCAGATGGGAATGCGGATTGTAACGGAGGAAGAAACAGGAAAAGAGGGACAGGCATGAAAGAAAAATCTGAAAGCAGCAGGATTTTATATCGGTTGCTGATGGAAAAGGGATATTCCGAGGAGTTCAGCAATCTGATTTCTCAGAATCTGAATACGGATTTCACTGCGGGAAGGATGATCGGCTACCTGTCGCATTATACCAGTCTGCCGGAAGCGGAGATTGTGGATGAGATGCTGTCGATCTTAAGTGACCGGAATCGGATCATGCAGAAGAAAGAAATGGAAGCAACCAATGCCAGGTGGAACGAAATGACGTGGAACAGTCCATTGTTTGATGAGGAAGATGACAGATCTTAGAGCAGAGGGAATTGGCTGCAAAACAGATAAAACAGGAGCGGATGATGTGGAGAATTAAGCAGATTTTTGATGGAGAGTACGGATGTGAAGAACGGCCGGATGAAGAAAAAGCCAGATGTGTGGTAACGCTTGAAAATGAACGGGGAGAAAGACGGGAACTGAGCGTTTATGATGACTGGCTTAAGGAAAAGCATCTGGAAGAGGGATCGGAATGGACGGCGGAACTGTTCGATATTTGTAATGAAGAAGGACAGCCAATCGGAGGAATGGTAGAACGAAGTCATGCACATGCCGAAGGGATTTGTCATAGAACCGCCCATGTATGGGTTGTCCGTATGGTAGATGGAAAATATCAGGTCCTGTTACAGAAGCGGGCAGAAGATAAGGAATCCTTTCCGGGATGCTTTGATACATCATCTGCAGGACATATTCAGGCAGGAGACGAACCGCTTGAATCGGCTATACGGGAATTGGAAGAGGAGCTAGGAATCCATACATCTCCGGAGCAGTTGAACTATGCAGGAAAGTTTCATATTCATTATGAAATGGAATTTCACGGACATCTTTTTAAGGATAATGAAACCTCCTTCGTGTTTTGTTATCAGGAGCCGGTGGATATGGAAAAGATTACCCTGCAAAAGGAAGAAGTGGAGGCTGTGGAGTGGTTTGATTTAGAGGAGATTCATGAAGCCTGCCTTACCCGGAACCCCAGATTCTGTGTGCCGATCGAGGGTCTTAGGACGCTGATGAAGTATCTGAACTTACCAGTATCCTGTTAAGTAGCAGGGACAATGATCTGGTAAAAATACAACATTTGAATCATTTTCTTACGGTCTTGGCAGTAAATGCTTCGACCTGCACTGAATAGTTACCAACATTTCATTTACAACAGCTCCGCATCATAGTGTGCACGTTCGCCGCCGATAAATTTGGGGCGGACTCTGGCAGCAGTGATATGGGCCTCGCCGATTTCGTGATTGGTAAGGCGGACCGGAACGGCAACCTTTTTAAGGTGCATGCCGATGAAGGTATCGCCGATATCAATTCCGGCATCGGCCTTGATTTCTTCCAAGGCGACCGGATGCTCAAAGGTCTGGTAAGCGGTGGTTGCAAAGGAACCGCCGGCTTTGGGCTGGGGAACGACATTGACCAATTCCGCATCAGGAACGGCCGCCTGTTCAATGATGATGGCACGGTTCAGGTGCTCGCAGCACTGGGCGGCAAGATAAATGCCGCGTGCCTTTGTCGTTTCATAAATTCCGGAAAAAACAGCCCTGGCTACATCGAGGTTCGAATTGCTGCCGATCTTATCTCCGCATACCTCGGAGGAAGAACAGCCGACCACAAGAATCTGACCTTCGTGGAGCTTTGCCTTTTCACATAATTCGGCGGTAACATCAGCCGCCTGTTTCTTAATTTCTTCGTACAAACGGATCACTCTTTTCCTTTACAAATGATTGAATCAAGAATACAATTGAATTGGTAATGCTGAAATAACCAGAAAAGGAGTATCTGATAAGACCAGATGAACTATACTATTAAAAAGGACAGTGGAGTGCCTGCCTATATTCAATTATATAACTATCTGGTGCAGGACATTGTAGCAGGGATTTATCCGCTGGATTCCAGACTTCCGTCCAAGCGGATCATTGCGGAGGAAACCGGAGTCAGCCTCATTACCGTCGAACACACCATGAATCTGCTAAGTGACGAAGGGTATATTGAAACGAGACAGCGGAGCGGTTATTTTGTGATTTACCGGGAAGCGGATTTTCAGGTAATTCCGGAGATCCGTCATGAGGAGCTGCCGGTGACGCATCCGCAGGCCCATCAGACAGGAGAATTTCCGTTCAGTGTACTTGCCCGGACGATGCGCAAGGTTCTGCTTGATTATGAGGAGCAGATTCTGGTGAAGTCGCCCAATCATGGCTGTGAGGAACTGCGTGCCGAGATTTGTTCCTATCTTGGAAGAAGCAGAGGAATCCAGATTCATCCACGGCAGGTTATTATCGGTTCCGGTGCGGAATATCTGTATGGACTGGTGGCGCAATTTTTCGGTGCGGGATGCATCTTTGGAATCGAGAATCCTTCTTATGAAAAAATCCGCAAGGTTTATGAATCCATGGGTATTGTGTGTGATCCGCTGACACTTTCTGCGGAAGGAATTCTGTCTTCCGAACTTACAAGGACGAAGGCATCCGTACTGCATGTGACACCGTTTAACAGTTATCCGAGCGGGATTACCATTGGAATTTCGCAGAAGCGGGAGTATCTTTACTGGGCGAAACAGCGCAATGCCGTAATTGTGGAGGATAACTATGATTCGGAGCTGACGGTTTCGAGTAAGCCGGAGAGTCCGTTGTTTTCGATTGCAGACGGCGTCAATGTAATTTATATGAATACGTTTTCCAAGACGATCGCGCCCTCGGTGCGTATCGGATATATGATTCTGCCGGAGACTCTGGTGGATGCATTTGAGCATAAGCTGGGCTTTTATTCCTGCCCGGTGCCGCTGTTCGAGCAGTATGTGTTGTCCGAGCTTTTGCGGAGCGGAGACTATGAACGGCATATTAACCGCGTCCGCCGCAAGCGCAGGCGGGAGTTGGGTAATTTGTGAGACTTTACAGCAATGTAGATAAAAATATATTTTAAATTTGCTACTTGACTTTTACGCATTGCGTATCTATACTATAAATAAATTACGCAATGCGTATATTGAGGGGAAGAATATGAATCAGGAAGAAAAAGAAGAACCACATTGTGAGTTAGAGAATGATTTCTTAAATGATGACCTTTCACTTATTATTGAGTGTAATACATTTGATCCGGCTAAACAGATGCAGCGTATACGAAAATATGCAGGGATGAACCGTAAAGAGTTTTCGGAATGGCTTAATATACCTTATCGGACAATGACCGACTGGGAACTTGGTAATCGTACAATGCCTGTATATTTGTTAGAATTGATTGTTTACAAAGTGAATCATGAAATAGCAAATGCAAAGGAAAAACAAGATGCATCTGGTAGGAAGAATAAACAGGAACATCTATGAGTGTGTAACACGAAATATCATAACAGATGAAGTGATTATTACAGAGGAAAGGATAGAACACATTAAAGAAAGACATCCGACTGATTTTGAAAGATATAATAAGTATTTAGAAGAGATTATCGGAAATCCAGATTATATTATAGACGCAAACAAATCCAATACGGCTATTTTATTAAAAGAAATTATAGACGGTGACAGCAACAGGTTTAAACTGGTACTTAGAATTGCAGTGAAAGATGATCCTGTGGAATACAGGAATTCTGTCATTTCTTTTTGGCATATTGGAGAGACTACCTGGAATAAAATGCTGAAAAATAAAAAAATTCTTTACTCTAAAGAATAAATTAACTATAATTAATTTAGAATAGAAAGAGAATCTTTGAGGTGAAAAATGCGTCGTCATGCGCCGCATGCAAATTGCAATGGGCAAAAGAGATGTTGGGAGTGACGCTCCAACCAAAGATTCTCTTATCTACTATATAGGGAATGCAGGGACAAGTGATATTGTCCTTTTTTCATATAAAGCACTCAATGAGGATGAATGCAGCAAAGTGTGAAATTAGGGAATCGGGTACATACATTGCTTATAGTCTCCAATGAAGATGACAGTGGATACAGACAGGAGAGCAGATCGTGAGCAAACCAATTACGACATTATGTTACATCGAGCAGGATGGGAAGTATCTCATGCTGCATCGTACGAAGAAAAAGCAGGATATCAACGGCGGAAAATGGATCGGAGTCGGTGGACATTTAGAAGAAGGAGAATCACCGGAGGACTGTCTGGTGCGGGAGGTTTGGGAAGAAACGGGGCTTACACTCACTTCCTATACCTTCCGGGGACTTATTACGTTCATAAGTGACCAGCAGGAAACGGAATTGATGTGTCTGTTTACAGCAGACAGTTTTGAAGGGAAACCGGGAGCCTGCAATGAAGGAGAGCTTGCATGGATTCCGAAGACTGAGGTGTCTGCCCTTCCGACCTGGGAAGGAGATGCCGTTTTTCTTGAAATACTGCTTCGTGATGATCCACGCTTTTTCACGTTGCGGCTTGCCTACGAAGGTGATAAGCTTGTAGATAAGAAGCTGCAGTTTTATACGGCATGCACAGGCACGGAGGAAACAGTGTGAGCATCATGGAAATCAGGGATCTGGAGATTCCGGAACTGGAAGTCTATATCGATAAGAAGGAAGTACAGCTCCTGCATTACTATGAGCCGGAGCCCGGTATTTTTATTGCAGAAAGCCCGAATGTGATTCTGCGGGCATTGGAAGCCGGATACGAGCCGCTTTCCCTTCTTATGGAAAAGAAACCGCTTGGCGAAAAGGAAAGAGCAATTCTGGACCGGTGTGGAGAAATCCCGGTTTATACGGCTTCTTTGGAGGTTCTTACGAGAATCACCGGATATCAGCTTGCGCGGGGAATGCTGTGTGCGATGCGGCGCAAAGCCCTTCCTTCCTTAAAAGAAATCTGTGCAGGAAAGCACCGGATTGCGATTCTGGAGGATGTGGTGAATCCAACGAATGTAGGAGCCATTTTCCGGTCGGCAGCAGCACTTTCCATGGATGCGGTGCTGTTGACGAAGGGCAGCAGTGATCCGCTATACCGGAGGGCGGTACGTGTCAGTATGGGAACCGTTTTTCAGATCCCGTGGACGATTATGGATGCAGGGGACTGGCCGGAACGGGCAATGCAGGAGCTCCGGAGCATGGGATACCGTACGGCGGCAATGGCGCTTAAGGAGGACAGCGTATCTCTTAAGGATGAGAGGCTGAAGAAGGAAGAAAGGCTTGCGATTGTTCTTGGAACAGAGGGCGATGGTCTTGCAGGAAGAACGATTGCAGACTGTGACTATACAGTCATGATTCCGATGGCGCACGGAGTGGATTCCTTAAATGTAGCGGCAGCAAGTGCCGTGGCATTCTGGGAACTGGATCCGCTTTTTTAAGGGTAATCGTAACTGTGAGGGTACCGGACAGTTACAGGTAATGAAATGATACAGAGGGAGAGATGCAATGGTAGTCTATGAAGGGTTCGAAAATCTGATGCAGCACATTGTAGAGGTTGCAATTTTGTTCTTTGAATTTGTTGGAGTGATTGTCATTATCATTTCGGGCTTAAAGGGATTTTATTATTATATCCGCCGTAGGCCCGATATGAAGCTGACACTTGCACAGGGACTTGCTGTAGGACTGGAATTCAAGCTTTGCAGCGAGATCCTGAAAACCGTTATTGTAAGAGATTTCAAGGAAATTGCAACAGTTGCCGGAATTATTGCGCTCCGTGCGGCTTTGACCTTTCTGATTCACTGGGAAATCAAGCAGGAGAATCACAACCATAGCTAGTACGCCGAATAATAAATAACTGACACCTTGACTAGTCCGGGTAGCAGATCCGGTTCCTGGTAGTTTTTATTTTTTGTAACTATTCAGAGCCATGCAAATTATGACAATATGGACGTCGAATGCTCGCATTCGTAAGGACATTTGACATAAATTATATGGCGAAGTAACCACATGAGTAAAACTACGTTGCGTTAGCAACGGTTTTACGAATGGGGTTCTGAATAGCTATTTTTTGAAAAAAGCTGCAGCAATCACGCCGGGACCGGTATGGGTGCCGATGACACTGCCAACCGTGGTGTAGTTCAGGGTATCCGTACCGTTTTCCCACAGGTCGCTGCTGTCTTTGATGTATTTTTTCAGAAGAACATCGGTTAATCCGGTATAGCCTAAGAGAATTGGCATAGTGAAGTCAATACCGCCGACCTTCTGGATTTCCTGAATCAGCAGATTGTTGCCCTGTTTGGAGCCTCTGGCTTTCCCTAAAATATGAATTTCCCCATCCTCAATATTCACCACAGGCTTGATATTTAAGAGTCCGCCGGCAAAAGCAGCGGTTGAGGAGAGTCTACCGCCCTTTTTCAGATACTCTAAGGTATCGAGCATGGCAATGAGACACACGTCTTTCTTTTTTTCTTCCAGGATTGATGCGATTTCTTCAGCAGATTTTCCCATATCTACCAGACGAAGAGCATATTCGGCAAGAATTCCGCTTCCGATTGCGGCAGAGCTTCCGTCAACGACATGGACATTCGGATACTCAGCGGCAGCAATCAGTGCGCTCTGGAGGTTCCGGATAATTTGGAGGAGATCGTGAGAACGACCGCACTGTCATCCGGATCTAAAACCTCATCAAACACCTTCATAAATGCAGATGGAGAAGCCTGGCTGGTGGTTGGAAGAATGTCACTTTCTACCAGCTTTTCATAAAACTGGTGATGGGTAATGGTTACGCCATCCACATATTCTTCCTCTCCGAAGCAGATGGTTAAGGGGACAATGGCAACCTGATCCTTTATGGTTTCATTCAGGTCTGTTGTTGAATCGACAATAATTTTAGCACTCATGTCAGGGTTCCTTTCGTTAATGGTTATTGATGTTATTTGTAACAGTTCAGCCATGCAGAAATGATTGTGCAAGATGACCGTGGGAGCTTGCTCACTAAGGGCAGCTTATACAATCATTTCTATAGGGCGGACGCCCGACATGAAATAAGTTGCCGGATAGCACGTATATTTGTTAGCCAATCTGTACAATCCGGCAGCTTATGAATGGCCATGGCTGAACTGTTACTGTTATTTTAAGAAGAAATGCAGCATTTTTTCATACAGGTGACTGGTATAGGGCTGATATCGCATCGGCAGATCCAGCCAGGTTTTCTTATCGACAATACTCTTATGGTGGGAAAAGGCGTCAAAGCCGGTCTTCCCGTGATAGCTTCCCATGCCGCTTTCGCCGACGCCGCCAAACCCCATTTCTGTTGTGGCAAGATGAATAACCGTGTCATTCATGCAGCCGCCTCCATAGGATAACTCCTCGTTGACCCGCTTCCGGTGTGCCTTATCGTTACTGAACAGGTAAAGGGCAAGCGGTTTGGGACGGTTCTTTAAGGTCAAAACCAGTTCATCGAAATCATCAAAGGTAAGGACAGGAAGGAGTGGACCAAAGATTTCCTCCTGCATGACCGGATCCTCAAAGGTGACATTGTTCAGGATGGTCGGGGCAATCTGCAGGGTTTCCTCATTGGTTTCACCGCCTGCAACGACCTTGGCAGGATCAATGAGACCGCAGATCCGTTTAAAATGCTTTTCGTTGATGATCTTACCATAATCCTTATTTTCAAGCGGAACGGTTCCGAACTGTGTGGTAATCTGTGCTTTGAGTTCTGCAATCAGCTCATCCCTGATGCTGCGTTCACAGAGCAGAAAATCAGGAGCCACGCAGGTCTGCCCGCAGTTCAGATATTTGCCGAAAACAATCCGGCGTGCAGCCAGCTTTAAGTTTGCAGTACGATCGACGATACAGGGGCTTTTGCCGCCAAGCTCCAGGACGACCGGAGTCAGATAATCCGCAGCGTGACGCAGTACCTCCTTTCCCACCGACTGGGAGCCGGTAAAAAAGATAAAGTCGAATTTCCTCGTCAGCAGATCCGCATTTTCCTTACGTCCTCCTTCAATAACCGCAACATATTCCTGAGGGAAGCATTCCGTAAGTATGACTTTCAGGATGCCGGAGGTTGCCGGAGAATAGGCACTTGGTTTTAAAATGACCGTGTTCCCGGCTGCAATCGCATCTGCCAACGGATCAATGGAGAGCAGGAACGGATAATTCCAGGGGCTCATAATGAGGGTGTTTCCGTGGGGCACCGGCTGGATATAGCTGTGGGAGGCAAACTGTGCCAGCGGAGTAGCAACCGTCCTTTTTCTGGAAAACTGCCTGGTATGGCGGATCATATAGCTGATCTCGGACTGCGCAAGCCCGACCTCACACATGAATCCCTCAAAGCCGCTTTTACCAAGATCTGTGAAAAGCGCCTTCTGAATATCATTTTCATATTTTTTTACGGCAGCATAGAGCTTTTTTAACTGTTGGATCCGGAAATCAACCGGAATTGTTGCACCGCTCTGGTAAAATCTGCGCTGCTTTTCCAAGAGCTCATCAATTTGTTTACTTTCCATGGTTTTGCTCCTTTCAGAACCCTATCCCCATATAAATCATGTCATAGATCCTTACGAATGCAGGCATTCGCGGTACATATCTCCATGATTTGCATGGCTCTGAATAGTCAAAAATCAACAATTAAGCCTTTGCACGCTCGCGGGTGAGCATGAGCCGGTAAAAGGCTTCCAGTTCCCTGCGTGTCATCAGCTTAGGCACAGGATAAAGCGGATTTGCTTCTTTGGCTGCATGGACGGACATGGTTTCAATATCACGTTCCTGAATGCCGGAAAGAAAATCCGGAATGCCCATATTTTTATTTAAGGTACGGATGGACGCAATAAATTTTCCAGCACCGGCTTTAATGGAATCCTGTTCGGTGCAGACACCGGCGGCACATCCGAGCATATGGAGCTTTTGGTGAATGCAGGAGCCATAGCTCTCCAGGACCTCCGGAAGAAGAACCGCATTGGCAAGTCCGTGAGGAATGTTGTATTGTCCGCCCAGGGAATGGGCAACTGCGTGCACATAGCCGACATACGATCTGGAAAAGGCAAATCCGGCGAGGTAGGCAGCGTTCAGCATCTGATCGCGGGCTGCATGGTTATGACCATCGTGATAGGCCGTTTCAATATTCTGATAGATTGTTTTTACTGCTAAAAGAGCCTTTTCACGGGTTTCTTTCGTTGTAGATCTTCCGATGTATGCCTCGACGGCGTGCGTCAGTGCATCCATGCCGGTTGTGGCAGTTAAGTGTGGATGCAGGGAATATGTTAATTCCGCATCCAGAATGGCGTAGCGTGGAATCAGTACAAAGTCATTGAGGACGTATTTATGTTTCTTTTCAGAATCCGTAATGACCGCAGCCAGTGTGTTTTCACTTCCGGTTCCGGCAGTTGTCGGAACGGCAATGAGAAGCGGAATCCGGTGCAGGACATGAAGGGTCCCTTTTAACTGTCCGAGTGTTTTCTTCGGGCAGGCAATTCTTGCGCCCAGTGCCTTGGCACAGTCCATGGCAGAACCGCCGCCGATGGCAAGGAGAGCCTTACAGTGTTCCTTCTGATATAAGGCGAGTGCTTCTTCGACATTCCTGACCGTAGGATTTGCGGACGTCTGATCGTAAACAGAATAGGAAATCTTCTCCTTAGCAAGAACGGAGGTTACCTTGGCCGTGAGACCGCAGGCAACAATTCCGGGATCTGTAACGATCAGTATTTTTTTGATTTTATGCTGCTTCAGGGTATCCGGCAGTTCTTCACAACGGTGCAGAATCTCCGGTTCCCGGTAGGGGAGAAAGGGAAGGGCGGCACGAAAGACCCCCTGGTATGCCCGACAGCAGATATGCTGTATTAAGTTCATGTATTTATCCTTCTTCTTATTCTTACTATTTCGAAACTGTTCCGTATTTTCACACTTACGATGCAAAACAGCTGTTTCCCGTTTGGATGATGTGTCTATGAGGTTATCAGGATAAGCCGTCCCGTGCAATTCTTTGCAGATTCGCAGTGATCGTGTCGAGTGCTTCATAAAAGACAGCCCTTTTTTCATCTGTCAGTCCCTCGCTTGCCTGCTTCACGGCCAGTTCAGCCCGTTTGGTAATCTGGGCAGCAAGGAGCGTTCCCTGCTCCGTGAGCCTTAATGTGCCGCGATACAGCTTGGCATGGCTTCCTTCTTTAATAATCAGCCCCTTTGATTCCATAATGGACATCATCCGGGAAACATCTGCCTTGTCCTTGCCACAGCATTCTGCAAGCCGGGGGGCAGTGATACCGTCCGGATAGCGGTACATGGTCGTAAGGTAGATGGCATGAGTACTTTTTAATTCATAGGGCTTCAGCTCTTCGGCTGCAATCTTGTGCCAGTATCGTGAGATCTCCGAGATTGCCAGCGAAAACTTTTCAAAACGGTCAACCATAAAATGCTCCTGTTTTCCGGTGTCAATGAGTGAAAGGTGAACAGTTACAGGATTTGTAACGGATTTTGTGTTATTCGTTATAAATCATACCCGGGAAGTTGAATACTCAACATCTCTGGGCTTGTTATATCATACAGGATAGATGTTGAACTGTCAACATCTATTTACAGATCATAGTAACGTCCTGTACCACAACCGGGTTACGGTTTACACAGCAGCCTATGAGTCTTACCTGACCTTGACATGAATCCGAAATCGGATTATAATAAACACATGAATCCGAAATCGGATTATCAAAATGAACGTATAGAAAGAGGGTTTTACATGATTGTATTAAGAAAAGAAATGAAGGAGTTAAACAAGCAGTACCGGGAAACGGACCGGATTTATCATGAAATCAGTATGCAGTCCGGATTGTCGGACAGCGCTTTTATGATTTTATATGCCATTGTGGAATTGGGAGACGGATGTCAGCAGAAGGATATTGCAGATCTGTATTGCTACAGCCGTCAGACAATTAATTCTTCTATTTCAGGTCTGCAGCGAAATGGAATTTTGCAGCTGCATAAGGGAAGCAGAAGAGATCTGCATATTTCCCTGACAACTGAGGGGAAGCGGTTTGTTGAGGAAAAGATCTATCCGGTTATGGAGATGGAAAACAGTATCTTTGATGAATTAACGGAGCAGGAGAGTGAAGAATATCTGCGCCTGGCAAAGAAGATCACATGCCTGCTCCGTGAAAAGATGAATCACAGATAAGAGAAGCAAAGGGTAAGAATAAGGAAAACAATTATGAATATACAATTATCAGATCATTTCACCTATAAACGATTGCTGCGGTTTGTGCTGCCTTCTATTTTAATGATTATGTGCACATCCGTTTACAGCATTGTTGATGGATTTTTTGTTTCAAATTTTGTGGGGACTACCCCCTTTGCCGCCATTAACCTGACCTTTCCGGTCCTGATGGCAGTGGCGTCAATCGGTTTTATGGCAGGAACCGGAGGCAGTGCTGTGGTGTCAAAGACCATGGGAGAAGGTAACAGGGAGCGTGCCAATGAGTACTTTACCATGATTATAGCAGCACTTTTTGGAGGTGCGGTGGTGCTTTCCGTGATCGGATTTATCATGGCAAGACCGATCACTATGGCACTGGGAGCTACGCAGGAGGAGCTGATCCGGGATTGCGTGCTCTATATCCGCATCGGATTTTTATCCATGCCGGCATTTATTCTGCAGTTCGCATTCCAGAGCTTTTTTGTGGCAGCGCAGAAGCCGGGCTTAAGTCTTAAGGCAAATGTGGCAGCCGGAATTGTAAACGGTATTCTGGACTATGTGCTGATCGTGATTTTTCACTGGGGACTGGCCGGTGCTGCCATTGCAACCTCTGCAGGACAGATTGTCGGAGGACTGATCCCTGTTATTTATTTCATGAGAAAGAACGACAGTCTGCTGCAGTTTAAAAAATTTCATATGCATATGGATGTGATCGGGAAGGTCTGCATTAATGGTTCCTCGGAGATGGTAACCAATCTTTCGTCCTCCATTGTGAATATTTTGTATAATTTCCAGCTGATGAAGCTGGCAGGCGAAGACGGAATAGCAGCCTATGGCGTGATTTTATATATCAATATCATATTTATGGCCATTTTCATGGGCTATTCCATCGGAAGTGCACCGATTGTCAGTTATCATTACGGGGCGGGGAATCATACGGAGCTGAAAAACCTCTTCCGGAAGAGCCTGACCTTTCTGATGATTTCCGGTGTGGTGCTTCTGGCAGCATCCGAGGTATTGGCAAGGCCATTGTCGGCAATTTTCGTCAATTATGATGCCGGGCTGCTGGAGCTGACGGTTCATGGTTTCCGGATTTACAGTCTGGCATTCCTGATTATGGGAATCAATGTCTGGGGTTCATCCTTTTTTACGGCATTGAACAATGGACTGGTATCGGCGGTCATTTCATTCCTTAGAACGCTGGTATTCCAGATAGTCGTGATTTCGGTTCTTCCACTTTTGTTTGGAGTGGACGGCATCTGGTTTTCGGTTGTGGCAGCAGAGGGGATGGCATTGTTTGTGACTTTGGGATTCCTTTTCACGAATCGCCGGAGGTATCATTATTAAGAATTGCGGGTGCCGTTTATGTCGCTTTACACAACACTTACGATATTTTAAAAGAAACCGATATGGGCATGGAGGATCGGATTACGGTGGTTTCGGCGATCGGACATCACGATGAATCTATCCTTTCAATGTATACGAACCTCATAAAATGTGGTATACTCCCCTTAGTGTAGCAAGGAACAGAAGCTGTACATCAATGTAAGAATAAGGAGAGAGTAACATGCCCTGTACAACTATTTTAGTAGGAAAACATGCATCCTTTGATGGCTCGACCATGATCGCCAGAAATGACGATTCCGGTTCGGGCCATTTTATGCCTAAGAAATTTGTTGTGATCCATCCGGAGGAACAGAAGAGAACGTATCAGTCCGTGATTTCGCACGTGACCGTGGAGCTGCCGGAAAATCCTATGCGTTATACCGCAATGCCCAATGCGATTGAAGGAAAAGGTATCTGGGCAGCCTGTGGCGTGAATGAGGCAAATGTTGCCATGACAGCAACCGAAACCATTGCCAATAATCCCAGAGTCCTGGGAGCTGACCCGCTGGTAGAATATCTCCCGGCTGAGGATGGAAGGGAAGAACAGGCAGGAGGAATCGGGGAAGAGGATATTGTCTGTCTGGTGCTTCCCTATATTCACAGTGCACGCGAGGGCGTGGAGCGTCTTGGAAGCCTTCTCGAAAAATACGGAACCTATGAGATGAATGGAATCGCATTCCAGGATGTGGATGAGATCTGGTGGCTGGAAACAATCGGCGGGCATCACTGGATGGCAAGAAGAGTGCCCGATGATTCCTATGTTGTCATGCCGAACCAGCTGGGCATTGATTTCTTTGACCTTGACGATGCTTATACAGAGAAAAAGAACTTCATGTGTTCCGCAGACCTGCGTGAATTTATGGAGCAGTATCACTTGAATGTGTCACTGGATGATAGGTGGAATCCCAGAGATGCGTTTGGAACACACGATGATTCCGATCATGTGTATAATACGCCGCGGGCCTGGTTTATGGAGCGGTACTTAAATCCGCATACGAAGGTGTGGGATGGAGAACATGCCGATTACACGCCGTTTTCCGATGATATTCCGTGGTGCATGGTGCCGGAAAGGAAGATTACGGTCGAGGATGTAAAGTATGTACTTTCCTCGCACTTTCAGGGTACACCGTATGATCCGTATGCTGCTTATGGAGATAAATCCATGAAGGGAGCCTTCCGCTCTATCGGAATCAACCGGAATGACTTTGTAGCTGTCCTGCAGCTGCGTCCCGGTGTGGAGAAGGACAGCAGTGCGGTAGAATGGATTGCGTATGCTTCCAATGCCTTTAATACACTGGCACCGTTTTATCCGATGGTGGATGAGACTCCGGAGTATTTAAGCAATACTACAGGAGATGCTTCAACAGAGAACTTCTACTGGGCAAGCCGAATGATTGCAGCCATGACCGATGCTTCTTATGGCAGGTCGGTTTTCCATGCAGAGCGTTATCAGGAGAGCGTGATGGCGAAGAGCCACCAGATTCTGAACCGGTACGATGCGCTTTTGAATAAAGAAACCGATCCTGCGAAACGTCAGGAAATCCGTCAGAGGGCGAATGAGGAAGTGGCGTCTATGCTGAAAAAGGAAGCAACGGATACCTTAAATAAAGTATTATATGAGCTCAGTAACCAGATGAAAAATGCTTATTCCCGTTCAGATGCATGATTGCAGCTGTGTGCATGGAGCTGTCAATGTGAAGGAACAAGTATGGAAGCATAAATGCGGATTGTGATGTTGATTACTGTGAAATATGCAGAAACGAGGAGAAGACAGATGAAAATTACAGATACCATAAAGTATGTGGGTGTAAATGATGAAACGATTGACCTGTTTGAAGGACAGTACCGGATGCTGCATGGCGTTTCTTATAATTCCTATGTGATTCTGGATGAAAAGATTGCCATTATGGATACCGTTGACCGGCGGGCAACTGAGGAGTGGCTGTCCAATCTGGAAAGGGTTCTGGAGGGAAGAACGCCGGATTATCTGATTGTGTCCCATATGGAACCGGATCATGCAGCCAATATCCAGAGGGTGGCAGAGAAGTACCCCGAAATGAAGCTTGTCGGAAACGCCAAGACCTTCCCGATGATTGCACAGTTTTTTGACCTGAATATAGAGGGACGTGAAGTGATCGTGAAGGAGGGCGATACCTTAAGCCTTGGAAGACATACCTTACAGTTTTTCATGGCACCGATGGTACATTGGCCGGAGGTGATGGTGACCTATGAACAGTCAGAAAAGGTGCTTTTCTCCGCAGATGGCTTCGGTAAATTTGGAAGTCTGTCGGTTGAAGAGCCGTGGGAGGATGAGGCAAGAAGATATTTTATCAATATTGTCGGTAAATATGGTGCTCCTGTACAGGCGTTACTGAAAAAGGCGGCAGCACTTGATGTTGCCATGATCTGTCCGCTTCATGGACCGGTTCTTACCGAAAATCTGGAACATTATATTGGTCTGTATGATACCTGGAGCAGCTATCGTCCGGAGGAAAAGGGAGTTCTGATTGCCTATGCTTCGATTTATGGAAATACCCGTAAGGCAGCAGAAGCGCTGGCAGATGAGCTTACCCGTGCCGGACAGCAGGTGTGCGTGATGGACCTGTGCCGCTGTGACCTGGCGCAGGCCGTGTCGAATGCATTCCGTTACGACCGTCTTGTACTGGCCTGCGCAACCTATGACGGCGGCATGTATCTGCCGATGGAGGACTATCTCAATCATCTGAAAGCAAAGAATTTCCAGAAGCGTAAAATAGGGCTCATGGAAAACGGAAGCTGGGCACCGATGACAGCCAAAAAGATGAAGGAAGCACTGGAAGGCATGAAGGAGATGACCTTCTGCGATACCGTGGTAACCATCCGTTCTGCCATGAAGGAGAACGATCTGCCACAGATTCAGAAGCTGGCAGAAGAGCTTTGTGCAGAGTAAACAGGATGATACCGGCCAAAGTGAAGAGAAAAGGAAGAAATTCAGGAAAGATACCGGTGACATTCCGGGGAAATAAGGAATGAGGAAGGAACCCAGAAAAGCGATGGAAACATTTTATTATGAAGTGGTAAGCATTGATGGTGATTACGCCAACCTGAAGCGTACCGATATCGAATCGGAGGATTTGAAACTCGTGGCACGTGCGCTGCTCCCTGCAGAGATCTGCGAAGGAAGCAGGCTCAAATATGAGTGGATGCAATATGAACTGATCTGATACATTGATTTGGAAAAATGCTTCATTTTGATATACCATGGGAGGAAGGAATGATGAAGAGTAATTTAATTGCGGATACCACGAAACAGGAACGGATCGCATTGATCAAACAGTGGCTTCCGGATGATGATGGACTGAATGACTGCGATATGGATCTTTGGGATATTTATGCGGATTATATTAATGGAATCCGTGAAATTTCAGAGATTAATGCGGCCATGACAGGAACTTTTTACACAGAAGATGATTTGTAGATGGGACATCTGCAGATAAGATTTGAGATGCTGTGTGGATGCAGACGGTTGATGCAGATATTTATAGAACATCATTTCACATGGCATGAAGCAGTTATAGATACTAGTATAACAGTTTTAAATTAACTACCCCATATCACTTGCCTATTTTCCCGATAGCACAGGATAAAAATCCTCAGCGTAGCCCGCTACGCCTACGTTTTTTATCCTGCACTCTCAGAAAAATATTCTACGTGAATGGTATAGTTATTTAGAAACCGTTATACTAGATAGTTAGTGATAAGAAATGTGGTAATATAGGAGGAATTTATGATGGGGACAAATGACACAGGTTACATTAACAAGGTGGCCATTGGAGGGCACATTGCACTGGATACGATATTACTTATTTCGTATGTGGTGGAATTTTTAAAGGGATCCAGAACGCTTTCTTATTTTCTTGTAGTGGCAGCATTCATGATTATTCCGATTGCAGTGGAACTGGCAATTTATTCTAAGAAGAAGGATGCGGCCAGTATCCGGCATATTCTGGCGATAACATATGGGGGGTTTTATCTGTTTGCTATTTTCACAACGAATTCCATCAGTACATTTGTGTATATTCTGCCGTTTTTTATTTTACTGACGGTATATTCAGATATCCGGTATGTATCTACGATTGCTTTTTGCGGTATTACATCCAATATTGCCTGGGTGATCTGGAAGGCACTGACAACAGGAATTCCTTCCGAACAGATGCCAGATGTGGAGATCCGGCTGGCTTGTATGATTATCTGTAGTATTTTCATACAGATCAGTACAAGGGTGGTTAAGAAGATCAATGATAACAAGCTTCATCTGGTAGAGGTACAGCAGGAAAAGAACCAGACTCTGATGGATCACATTATAGCAACGTCTGAAGGCATGGTGGATCAGATTGAAGAGGCATCCGGCAAAATGGTGACTCTATCAGATTCCATGACGAAGATCCACGATTCCATGGAAGAGGTTTCCAAAGGGAGCAATGAAACGGCACAGGCTGTCCAGACGCAGCTTCAGCGTACCGAACAGATTCAGGATCGGATTGCACGTGTCAAGGATGCAACAGGTGGAATTGAGGAGAATGCGAAGAATACAGTTCAGAAGGTCGAAGAAGGAAAATTACATATGGAGACCCTTTCGAAACAGGTTGAGCAGTCCATCAGCGCCAATCGTGAGATGGTGTCCAGGATGGATACGTTAAGGGAATATGCCGATCAGATGAATACCATTATTGAAACGATTACCAGTATTGCGAACAGCACCGGAATGTTAGCCCTGAATGCAAGCATTGAGGCCGCACGTGCCGGGGAAGCAGGCAGGGGCTTTGCGGTTGTGGCACAGCAGATTTCCGGTCTGGCCAGCCAGACAAAGGATGCAACCGTGAATATCACTGAGTTGATCGTTCATATTCATCAGGAATTATCTTCGGTGGCGGAAGCAGCGCAGGTGGTAACCAACTGTAACCAGTCCAATGCAGTGAATGCACAGGAGGTTGAGAACAACTTTACCGGCATTTCCGAAGGTACAGAGAAGATCAGCAGTGTGACCGGTGAGCTTATGGAAATTGTTAAGGAATTAGAAACAGCCAACTCCGATATTGTAGAAAATATCCAGACCATTTCTGCCGTAACCGAGGAGGTATCGGCACATGCCAACGAAACCTTCGAGGCATGTGAAGTCAACAGCGAACTGGTAGATTCCGTAAGCGGCATTGTTTCGGATATTTCGGATAAAGCAACGGGACTTCACGCTGCAGAGTAAGCAGCTTTCAAGTCGTGGAGCAGTGCTTAATCAATCAACACATGAATAGAAAGGTAGTTTGCATTTTGTAACAGAACAGATGCACGGACAGAGAAAGAGGAATACCTTGAACAGATTATTCAAACGACTTAAAATACAGAGAATCAACGACCATATCTGGCTGTTAAACGATCACGATGACGGTACCGGCTATCTGGTTACAGGAACCGATAAGGCTCTTGTGATTGATACCATGTATGGACAGGAGGATTTAAAGGAAGCAGTAAAGACCCTTACGGATCTTCCGCTCATGCTGGTAAATACCCATGGACATTTCGATCATACTTACGGAAATCTATACTTCGACAAGGCTTATATTCATCCTGCGGATATCGGAATTGCCGAAGCATATTTTAAGGCGGACGGATTTGTACAGATGATGAAGGAAACCGGACGGAGGCCTGCTGAATTTGAACCGATTTTGGAAGGCACAGTGATTGATCTTGGAGGAATTGAACTGGAGATATATGAAACCCCGGGACATACGCCGGGAAGTATCGTATTGCTTGACCGGAAGGATCGGATTCTCTTTAGCGGAGATACGGTGATTGAGCAGACCTGGATGCAGCTTCCGGAATGCTGTGAAATGAACGTGATGCTGCAGTCCTTAGACAGGATTCAGAAGCTTCGTCCTTATTTTGACTATATTCTGTGCGGACACAGCCATGGCTTGGAGGATGCCTCTCTTTGTGAAGCCCAGCGTCAGGCGGTATGGGAGATCTGCAACGGACAGGTGCAGAACGATGACCCCTATGTTTATTATGGAGGAACATGCAGGGCACACCCCTATGGAAGGGATCCGCGAAGAATTGTTTATGACCCGGATAAAAAGGGTATGGATACGGAGCATCTGATTATGCCGGATGAACTGCTTAAGGTTATCCGCAGTTCCATGGAGTAAAAAGTAAGCGGTCAATAAAATAAAGTAAGAGCAGCCCGGTAAGCAATTTACATTTACTTACCGGGCTGATTATCTGATTTTATATCTTATTCTTAAGGTATTCCTATTTTATTCCGTTGTTTACTTCGTTCCGAAGATACGGTCGCCGGCATCACCGAGACCGGGACAGATGTAAGCGTGGTCATTGAGACAACGGTCAAGGTGTCCGACATAAATCTGGATATCCGGATGATCCTTGCGAAGTCTCTCCAGGCCTTCCGGAGCAGCAATGATACACATGAATTTTATGTTCTTACCGCCATGCTGCTTGATGAAATCAACTGCTTCAGAGCCGGAACCGCCGGTTGCAAGCATCGGATCCAGGACAACGATGGTTCTCTGGTCAATGGGTTCAGGAAGCTTGCAGTAATATTCGTGGGGCTCGTGAGTTTCGGGATCACGGTATAAGCCGATGTGTCCAACCTTGGCAGAGGGAACTAAGGCAAGAATACCGCCTACCATACCAAGTCCTGCACGGAGAATCGGAACGATCGCCATTTTCTTGCCGGCAATCATCGGAGTCTTACAGGTTTCAATCGGAGTCTTGATCTCAACATCCTCCATCGGAAGATCACGGAGTGCTTCATAGCCCATGAGCATAGCAATTTCTTCGATTAATTTACGGAACTCATTGGTTCCGGTGTTCTCGTCACGCAGACGGGAAATTTTATGCTGAATTAACGGGTGATCCAGTATAAATACGTTTGACATATCTGACATTTCAAATCCCTCTCTTTTCCTAGAATATTTAGAAACATTTCCTTTTTGATAATGAAAATGCCTCTTCATCGTTTGCTGAGATAATTATACCATAGGAAATTCTGTTTTTGTATCTATTTTTGAATTATGGAACGTTTTTGAAAAATACTTTACTTTTTAAAGGTATGATGCCATAATGCTAAAGGAAAAATATAAATATACAAATGCGCACCGTGCGTGCGAGATGGAGGAAAACTATGAAAATGATCTACAACGTAGAAGACAGACCGCCGTTTGGCAAAACACTGATTTTTGCCCTGCAGCAGGTACTGGCAATTCTTGCAGCAACCATCGCTGTTCCTGCAATTATCGGAAACGATATGTCCGCTTCCGCAGCATTGTTCGGTGCCGGTGTCGGAACCATTATTTATCTGTTGTTTACCAGGTTTAAGAGCCCTGTATTCCTTGGATCTTCCTTTGCTTTCATCGGATCCATGTTCTCTGCTTTTGCAGGTGGTGTATCCATGTCCTTAGGATACTTCGGATTGATTATCGGTGCAGCTTTTGCAGGCCTTGTTTATGTTGTACTTGCTATTGTGGTTAAGGCTGTCGGCGTTAAGTGGATCAACAAGCTGATGCCTGCCGTTGTAATCGGACCTACCGTTGCCATCATCGGACTTTCCCTTGCAGGAAATGCAGTTGGTGACCTGACAACCGGCAAGGTATTTACTGCAGACGGTGCACAGGCTGCTTCTCCTTACCTTTGTCTGCTTTGCGGACTGGTAACCTTATTCGTTACCATGATCTGTTCTGTATATGGTAAGAAAATGCTTAAGATGATTCCGTTCATTATCGGTATTGTATTCGGCTATGCACTTGCAGCAATCCTTACCGTGATCGGTAACGTGGCAGGTATGGACGCATTAAAGATCATTGATTTCTCCGCATTCGCAAATATGCAGTGGTATCCGAACTTCACTTTCGTAACCGCATTCGGATCTCCGTTTGGTTACGGAGAGGTCGGATCCATGGGTGCTTATTTAGGAACCATTGCAGTTGCTTATGTTCCGGTTGCCTTCGTTGTATTCGCAGAACATATTGCTGACCATAAGAATCTTTCTTCCATTATTGAAAGAGATCTGTTAGAGGATCCCGGTCTTCACAGAACCCTGCTTGGTGATGGCGTCGGCTCCATGGTTGGTGCATTCTTTGGCGGCTGCCCGAATACCACATACGGTGAGTCTGTAGGATGTGTTGCCATTTCCGGAAACGCTTCCGTGGCTACCATTTTTGTAACGGCTCTGATGTGTATTGCGGCTTCCTTCATCGCTCCGTTCGTTACCTTCCTTGCAACCATTCCGAACTGTGTCATGGGTGGTGTCTGCGTAGCTCTCTACGGCTTTATCGCAGTATCCGGTCTTAAGATGATCCAGGATGTGGACTTAAACGACAACACGAACCTCTTTACTGTATCCGTAATTCTGATCTGTGGTATCGGTGGTCTTGCCGTAAGCTTCGGTTCCGTTACCATTACCGAGGTAGCATGTGCCCTGATTCTTGGTATCATTACCAATAAGGTACTTTCCATTAGAAAGAAAAAGTAAAACAGACAGGGAACGGATTGTCTGACGGATAAGAAGAATGAAGGTGTCATCCATGGAAGGCTGCAGAGCCGGTGGATGACACTTTTTTTAATTCTTACTAAAGTTCTTTTGAAAACTACCGATAATTATATCAAAGAAAAAATTATTCTATGTAGAACGTAAGGATGGAAATCCATGGAAGGAGGTATCCATATGCGTATTGAAGCATATACCCAGGTACAGCAGCTTTATAACACGAAGAAGGCTTCGAAAACGCAGGCAGCAGCGAAGAAGGGACTTTCCGATCAGCTCCAGATCTCCAGTATCGGCAAGGACATCCAGACAGCCAAAGCTGCAGTTGCAGGAAGCAGTGACATCAGGGAGGATGTAATTGCTCCGATTAAGGCGAAGCTCCAGAACGGAACGTATGAAGTAAGCAATGAAAGCTTTGCGGATAAATTATTTGCAAAATATGAAGAAATGAGGTAATTCAAGTGGCCAGTTTAATGGAGAACCTGATTGAAGTATTGAATAACGAGAGTCAGGAATATGACCAGCTGCTTGAATTATCTACAAAGAAAACACCGGTTTTAGTTGCCGGAAACTTAGAGGAATTAGCCCGCATCACGGATGAAGAACAACTCGTTGTCAGCAGGATCACCCATCTGGAACGTAAAAGACAGGAGGTATTTGCCGACATCGCCAATGTAATTAACAGGGACGTTAAAACACTGCTGCTTCCGGATCTTATCGAGATTCTGGCACAAAGACCGGAGGAACAGCAGAAGCTGGCTAAAGTGCATGATCGTCTGCGCACCGTCGTCTATGAGGTAAAACGGGTGAATGATCAGAACCGTATTCTGATTCAGAACTCCCTTGAGATGATTGATTATGATCTCAATATGCTTCAATCGATGAAATCTGCTCCGGAAACCGCGAATTATAACCGGGGAGCATACAATACGGGAGCGCAGATGGGCGTAGAAACAAGCGCTTTTGATGCAAAACAATAAACTTGTTATGAAGTGGGTGATGATATGTCTTTGATGGGAAGCTTATATGTCGGACAGAGTGGTCTTCAGACCGGTCAGAATGCATTAAATACAACTGCACATAATATGTCTAACGTGGATACGGTCGGTTATACCCGTCAGCAGGTACAGCAGACCGCCCGTACGTATAGAACTCTTTCTAAAACCAATTCTGCCAATGCGTATCAGCAGGCAGGCCTGGGCGTTCAGTATGCCCGGGTAAAGCAGGTCAGAGATTATTTCCTTGATAAAACTTACCGCCGTGAATCCGGTCGCAGTGCATTTTATGATACGACCTACGACGCTGTCGGCGAAATTGAGAACCTCTTTCAGGAGCTGGAAGGGGAAGCCTTTGCGGACGCAATTAAGAATCTTTGGGAATCCGTGCAGGAAATCGCGAAGGATCCTTCCAATACGGTAAATCAGGGTGTATTCATTCAGCGATGCAACGAGTTCACCACCAGAGCTGCCGCTGTGTATGACGGACTTTGTGAATATCAGGACAATATGAATTATACGGTTCAGCAGAAGGTTAACCAGATGAATAAGTATGGCGCCAGAATTGCAGAGCTGAACCAGCAGATTCTCAGAATAGAGGCCGCGCAGGTAGAAAAGGCCAATGACCTGAGAGATGAACGGAACCAGCTGACCGATGAACTCTCCAAGCTTGCGCATATTAATTTAAAAGAAGATATCGATGGTAACTTTATTATTTCCGTGGAAGGAACTGAATTTGTCAAGGAAGACGGAATTAATGAGATTGCTCTTTTACAGGATGAAAATACAGGATTCTATACCCCGTACTGGAAGCATTTTGCAAAGACGGATGCTGCCGGGAAGCTGGATATTTCCCGTGCGAAGGTGTTTAATCTGGATATGGAGATATCCACAGATATGAATACCGACATCGGCGGATTGAAGGCAACACTGATCGCCAGAGGGGATCACCGTGCAACCTACAAGGATCTTGAAAATAAAGATGTGTATGATAAAAGTATTGCTCCGTCTGTTGTGATGAATATTCAGGCAGAATTTGACCAGTTAATTAACAAGGTGTCAACCAGGATTAATGAGGTGATTAAGAACGCAGCAGATGATGCACAGAAAAAGGTTCCCGGTACACAATATCTGCGGGATCCGAATTCCAATCCTCCGTACAGCGATGTGCTGAAGATTTTCGTTACGAAATCAGGCAATGAAATGACAGTATCCAATCTCATGGTAGGAGATACGATTAAACAGTCTCCGTCCCTGCTTGGATTTATTAAGGATGACAAAAAGGTCGATCAGGAGACAGCGGATGAGTTAAAGAATATTTTTACACAGGCGGATTACACACTGAATCCAAATGTAAAGACGAAAACAACCTTTCGGGATTACTACAACAACCTGATTTCCCAGGTATCCAATACCGGTAATGTCTTAAAGGGAATCAGTGAGAACCAGCAGCAGACCGTGGACAGTACACTGGCGGCCAGGGAACAGATTGTAGGTGTTTCGGCCGACGAAGAAATGAGCAATATGATCATGTTCCAGAATGCATTCAACGCATCCAGCCGTTACATCAATGTGGTAAGTGAGATGCTGGAGCATATTTTAACAACGCTTGGAAGATAAGGAAAGGAAGTGACATCCTATGCCGTCACAATTTTTTGGACTGAATATTGCAGGATCGGGCCTGCGGGCATCGAACGCTGCATTAAATACTACAGCAAATAATATTTCCAATGAACAGACTAAGGGCTACAGCCGTCAGGAGGTTACCCAGCAGGCAAGTGATGCATTACGTACCTTTACGACCTACGGATGTGCCGGTGCCGGTGTGGATACTATCGCCATTGAGCGTGTAAGAGATAGCTTCTATGATGTGAAATACTGGAATAACAACTGCAAATATGGTAATTATTCCGTGAAGCAGTACTACATGAAGACCATCGAGGATTATTTCAAGGACGATGGATCCGTAGGAACGAGCGGTTTCAAAACCATCTTTGATAATATGAGCGCTGCACTGCAGTCGGTTACAACGAATTCCAGCTCCACAACCAGTAAGGCGCAGTTCATTTCCGCAGCGAAGACCTTAACGGACTACTTCAATAATATGTATGGCAATCTGCAGGAGCTGCAGAAGGATATTAACCTCGAAATCAAGCAGAATGTGGATCAGATCAATTCCATTGCAGAAAAGATCTCAACCTTAAATAAACAGATCAATGTGATTGAAATGTCCGGTCCGAAGGCCAACGAGCTGCGTGACCGGAGAGAAGTGCTGATCGATGAGCTTTCGGAAATTGTGGATGTGGATATTACGGAGCATGATATCCTGGATTCCAGCGGTGGAAAGACCGGAGGAACCAGATATATTGTGAAGATTGCCGGAGGTCAGACGCTTGTTGATGCGAATGATTACAACAATCTGACTTATGTGGCAAGAGCATCGGATGAAAAGCTTAATATGACCGATGCTGACGGCTTATATAACATTAAATGGGAAAATGGCAATGACTTTTCCCTTGCCAATGCTTCCCTGAACGGTAAGCTCAAGGGGCTTTATGAGCTTTGCTATGGTAATGATAAGGCGAACTTTTCAGGAACCGTGAAATCTGTGGATGACGCCAATAATAAGGTGACGGTTTCCATTACGGATGATAAATTAAAGAACCTGCAGGAAAGCATGCTTTGTCAGGCGGGCGGCGAGATCACGATCGGTAATGTGAAGTATCTTTATACCGACTGGAGCTTTGATGAAGCTGCCGGTACTTATACCTTCCAGCTGAGTAATGATACAGCACGTTCTCCCAGGATTACCGCAGGAATGACCGGAAAGAGCGTCCGTACCTCCGAAAAGGTTGCTTATCAGGGAATTCCCTATTATATGCAGCAGATGAATACCTGGATCCGAGGATTCGCAGACAAGGTCAATGAAATTTTTAATGCAGGAACCAATGCTTACGGAAACAGTGGAGCAGCCAATCAGGGAAATATCCTTTTTACTGCAGATATGGTGAACGGAAAGCAGTATTCACTGGATGATCTTAAGGGGGCAACCGCGAACAACACCTATGGCAGGTACTACGTGATGACTGCCGGTAACTTCAGCATTAATCATGCACTCCTTAGCGAATACGGCGGCGATGCAGATCTCCTTGGAACCAGAAGCAGCAATAAGGTTGGTGTGGAGGAATGTGAGCAGGTGAAGGAAGTGATTACCCTTCTTACCAGCAAAGAGAAGTTCAGCTTCCGGAATGCTTCTGCCAACCAGATGCTGGAGCTGCTTTTATCCGATATTGCATTAAATGCGAGCAATGCCAATACCTTCCAGAAAACCTACGAAGGCCTGAAAACTTCGATTGACAACCAGAGATCTTCGGTATCCGGTGTCGATAAGGATGAGGAAGCAGTCAGCCTTGTGAAGTATCAGAATTCCTATACTCTGGCATCCAAGATGATCCAGACACTTACGGAAATTTATGATCAGCTGATTCTGAATACCGGTGTATGATGATTCGGATGCCTGTATTTAAAGAGAGCAGGTAACTATTCAGTACAGGTCGAAGCATTTACTGCTGAGACCGTAAGAAAATGATTCAGTAATGCAAAATCCCATCGGCGAAGCCGAATTGGAATGGATTTTGCATCGTAACTGTGAAGGCACTGAACAGTTACGAGAGCAGTTTAATATAGCTTCAGGTATAACAGTCGGATTTTTACGGATATACGGAGTGATATCTTAATTATGGCGGAACGGATTCCCCGAAAGGAGAAAGGTTTACTATGAGAATTACAAATAAAATTATGCAGAACAATTCCTTATATAATATCAATAACAACAAGATTCTGCAGGATAAATTAAGCACACAGATGTCTACCCAGAAGGCGATTACAAGACCTTCGGATGATCCGGTTGTGGCGATCCGTGCACTCCGCCTCCGGAGCAGTGTTTCCGAACTGACCCAGTATTATAAGAAAAATGCACCGGATGCCCAGAGCTGGATTGAGGTAACCGGCAAGGGGCTGTCCACAGTAACCGATATCCTTACTGATATGAATAGGCAGGCGAATAAAGGCGCTAACAAGGATTATACCTCCAGCGAGCTTTCCATTATTGTCAAGCAGCTGCAGTCTTTGAGAGACGAGTTTTATGCAACCGGAAATCTGGATTATGCCGGAAGATATGTATTCACCGGTTACCGGACCGATACCACCATGACCTTCACCAAGGGAGAAGTGGAAGAGACCAAACCGGACTATGTGATCCATGAGCAGGGAACCATGGCAGATTTTGACAGTATTAATTACACCTATACTGCGAAGCTGGATGGTATGAATGCCAGTAATTATGACAAGAATAATGTCATTGAACAGGACGTTGTGAATGGGGATATCCACAGAATCCGACTGGCGTATAATCAGGTAGAGCGCTTTGACGGCATTCAATTAGTGGATAAGGATGGCAAAAAGCAAACCTATATAGCCGATACGGTTTCCACCACGGCAGATCCGGATCCGTACAAGACCATTCAGGATGCTAATAAAGCCGGAACAAGCAAGATTGTATTTGTGCCGGAAACCGGAGAGGTTCTTTTCTCGGATAAAGCCTATGAAACAATGAATACCGCAGCCGGTGCAATTTCAGGCTCTGAAACCGAAATCCGCATGAATTATAAAAAGAGCAAATGGGAGGTTGGTGACCTTCGGCCGGAGCATTACTTTGCCTGTGAAGGAACGACAACCAAAAATGGTGTAACCAAGACGGTTTCCTATAATGAAGAGTATCTGGAAGGAAAGAAGGAAAAGCAGAGCATCGAATACGATGTGGGGTATAATCAGAAGATTGAAGTAAATACCACCGCAGATGAGGTGTTTAGCCATAGACTGGATCGTGATGTGGATGACCTGGTTACCGCCCTTGCATCCCTGGAAAAAATTGAGAGTACCTGGACAGATCTTAAGAAAGTATTATCCGGACTGGATGAAGGAACAGCGGATTACAAGGAGGTTCAGACGAAGCTGGAGGCAGCCGACAAGGCGTTCAGCTACATCCGCGAGAATATTCATGATCTCATGCAGCACACCATTACTTCCACGCAGCAGTACCTGGATGATACGAATGTCGCAATTACCGATAACGGAACGAGAGAGTCCCGTCTTGACCTTATCAGCAACCGCCTGATGGATCAGCAGACCACCTTCAAGACATTACAGTCCGAGAATGAAGACGTGGATATTGCAGACGTGACCATCCAGCTTACCAGTACGAAGCTGACATACGATGCGGCACTTATGGCAACCGGCAAGATTATGCAGACATCGCTCATGAACTATATCTAATCATAAGTACTGAGAATCCGTACTTATGATTAGATGAGCTATAGATCGCACGGATTTGCAGAGGCAGATACCGCTTTGCGGTGCAAATCCGGATCGGAAAATGCATCATCGCATTTTCCGATTAGTCATACACTTTATGAAACCGCGCGGAGCGCAGATGGGAGAAGTTATGAATATTAAGACGAAAAATTTCGGAGAAATTACAATCGCAGATGAAAAGATCATTGAATTTCCGTCCGGAATCATTGGATTTCCGGAGCTTACCCAGTTTGCCCTGATTCATGACGAGGATAAGGGCGTAGGCGGTATCCACTGGCTGCAGTCCGTACAGGAACCAAATTTTGCAATGCCGGTTATGGATCCCCTTCTTGTGAAGGAAGACTATAATCCAACCGTAGAGGACGAGCTTTTAGCTCCGGTTGGCGATATTGTTCCGGAGGAGCTTCTGGTACTGGTTACGGTAACGGTTCCAAGCGACTTAACCAGGATGAGTGTGAATCTTTGCGGACCCATTGTAATTAATTCGCTGACCCACAAGGCTGTCCAGATCATCGTAGAAGGGGAAGATTATCAGGTGAAATTCCCGATTTATGACATTCTTAAGAATAAGAAGAAAGCAGGTGAATAGATGTTAGCTTTATCCAGAAAGAAGGGCGAATCCCTCGTACTTAGCAACAACATTGAAGTAACCGTTCTTGAAATCAAGGGCGAACAGGTAAAGCTGGGCATCACTGCACCGAAGGACGTTCCGATTTACCGTAAAGAGGTTTACACCCAGATCCAGGCAGCCAATGAAGCCGCGGTCGATACCGGCGGCATGGCAGCGTTGAAGGATCTGTTGGGATAAAATCGAAAACAGAAATAAGAATCATACCTGCAGATTTAAAACTTCTATGCTCGAAGTACAGTAAAGCATAGAAGTTTTTATTTTGCAGCGTAACCATGAGGGGATTGGACGACTATGTTATTTTCGGGATCTTACATCAAAAATCTGTCCACGATATTTCTGCAGAACGGTACGCAGCAGCATACCTAAGACACCGCAGGAAATAATCTCTCCGATACCGACAGTGAGCATGAAGTAATAGATAGCACCTTCCGCATGATAAACATAGGCCAGTACGAAGGGGACGATGATGGTGTTCGCAATAATGGGAGGGAGTGGAGCCAGCCATTTTGCTTTATTACGCAGAAGCCAGGTGCCGGCTGCACCGATCAGCGTGGCAATACTTCCGAAGATAATGTCTAACAGCATGCATCCGGTCAGGGTATTACTGATAATGCAGCCTAAGAATAATCCGGGTATAGCGGCAGGGGTGAATACGGGAAGAATGGTCAGGGCTTCTGAGAAGCGGACCTGAATGGCATAGTTTGCCAGTCCCAAAGCGTTGGCTAACAGGGTCAGCACAACATAGAGAGCAGCGATCACTGCCCCGTGTACGAGGTACAATACTTTTTTGTTCATTTGTTTTCTCCTTTAGTTTTGTTTTACGAGTGGAAGGTCTCGAACACTCGATATAAATAGCTTGTATAACATATCACATTACAGTCAGGATTGCAAGAGAAAACGCGAACATATGAGCAGCGCCTATGAGCAGCGCACAGGAAGGGTACTGTTAATGAAATTTCTATAATGAATAAATGTTTCATGGTAATCTTTTGAGACTACAAATATCATAAATTAAAGAACAGTTATAATTTGTGAACCGTTAAAAATACATTCAGTGGTTCGAAATTCAATAGACATTATTTTCGTTATATGCTATACTAGCCGTGCGAAATGCATAAGATTTGATCAGATGCATTTGAGTCTGCATGTGGTTTGCAGAACACCTATCTATTATTTTACATTTAATGGAGGCTATGAAATGACGAAAGCAGAGATTTTAAAGGCAGAGATTTTAAAGCAGTATAAGAGCGTGAGACAGTTCGCAATTGATATGGAGATTCCTTACAGTACACTGGTAACTGCACTGGACAGAGGAATTGAAGGAATGGCATACGGTACAGTGATCCGTATCTGTGATAAATTAAGTCTGAATCCGGTAGACTTTTCTTCTTTGGAGAAGGGAGAGGTTCTTGGTGAGAAGCTGCTTGAGAACAGAGTAATGCAGTATTACATCCAGTTAAATAAGAGAGGACGCAAGAAGATCCTTGAAATGATGGAGGATTATGTCCAGCTTGACAAGTACAAGGAGGCTTAATGAATAAGCATTACGATTATCTGATCGTAGGGGCCGGGCTGTTTGGCTCGGTCTTTTCTTACGAGATGAGACAAAAGGGGAAAACGTGCCTTGTGATTGACAAGAGGGATCATCTGGCAGGTAATATTTATACACGCGAAGTGCGTGGAATTCAGGTGCATGAATATGGGGCACATATTTTCCATACCTCGAATCGAAAGGTCTGGAATTATGTGCAGCAGTTTGCGGAGTTTAATCATTTTGTAAATTCGCCGATGGCAATTTATAAGAATGAGATCTATAATCTTCCATTTAATATGAATACGTTCAGTAAGCTCTGGGGGATTAAGACACCTGCCGAAGCAAAGGCGAAAATCGAAGAACAGATCGCAGAGCTGGCTGTTGATGAACCGCAGAATCTGGAAGAGCAGGCATTGAAGCTTGCCGGCCGGGATGTCTATGAGAAGCTGGTGAAGGGTTATACCGAGAAGCAGTGGGGAAGAGAGTGCCGTGAGCTTCCTGCCTTTATTATTAAACGGCTTCCGCTTCGCTTTACTTATGATAATAATTACTTTACCGACCGCTATCAGGGAATTCCGATGGGCGGTTATACCGCTATGATTGAGAAGATACTGGACGGAACCGAGGTTCGCCTCAATACCGAATATCGTTCCTTTGTGAAGGAACAGGAGACAGCCCTTGCAAACGGAGCAGATGCCATCACCTATGATAAAGTGCTTTATACCGGAATGATTGATGAGTATTTCGACTATTCCCTTGGCAATCTGGAATATCGTTCCCTGTATTTTGAGCAGGAGGACATGCCGGAATGTGACAACTATCAGGGCAATGCCGTGATCAATTACACCGAGCGTGAAGTTCCCTACACCCGGATCATAGAGCATAAGCATTTTGAGTTCGGGAAGGGAGCGGGAACATTCATTACCCGTGAGTATCCGGCTGACTGGCGTTCTGGTGACGAACCGTATTATCCTGTCAACAACGAACGGAACAATGCGTTATATGAGAAGTATCGGGAGCTTGCTTTGAAAGAGAAGAATGTTTTGTTTGGCGGCCGCCTTGGCCAGTATAAGTATTATGACATGGATAAAGTCATTGAAGCTGCATGGGAAATGTGTGAAGCACAGAATTGATTTGATGGAACTGACTTAATTATCAAAACAGCTCAGAAGACAAAATATGACAGGCAGACCTTTGGCGAGGCTGCCTGTCATTTTTTCTTCTGAGCGTCCGTCTGATTCTACCTATACTTAAGTCAATTCTAACAATAACTATTAAACAACATCCCACTATAATTACTGGTTACATACGGCGACGAGAAATTATGTCCGGGATTCTTATAAGCCACAATAGTCTTATCAATATACTCCATTGGATTCAGCGAAATCTGATTCGTCTTCCGCAATACGGCATTCGTAAAGTCCTTCATGTTCGAAAGAGAAGAAAAATCCTCGTCTGAAAGAATTCCCTGATGAAATGCGTTTTCGTCCAAGGATAACTGTCCGTCTTCTTCGAAGGACACCCCAAGCTTTGCAAGTCCCGGAAGATAATGGGCAGACATTCGTTTCATTTCGCCGATCAGCTGGCTGCTCTTCGGATGAAGCTCCTGATATTGTGCGGCAGAACGGATGAAGGAATTGTAGCCGCCAATCAGATTACCGACATTCTCGGTTAAGGACTCAAGGTCGGTCTTCAATCCAATGGTAGAAGCATCCCCGTCTGCTGTGTGAACACCCTTCAGGGTCAGTTCATAAGTATTATCAATCGTAAAGTGGTTCGTGGATGCAGTTCGCGGTTCTCCGTTTAACAGGAATTCTGCATTGGAGGGCTTGCGGGAAACAAAGTCAAGACCAAGGTAATCCACGGTTCCTGCAATCTTACTGGTATGATTGTCGGATACATGAAAAATGGTATCACGTCCGGCCTTTACACCATCGGAAGAAGAGGTCAGGCGCAGTGCACTGTTGCCCTTGCCATCTTCCAGAATATCGGCATTAACACCGATATCTGCTTTATTAATCAGCCGGGAAAGACGTTCCTGGACATCCCGGTTCGTCTCACCTTCGTGAATATTATACTGAAACTCATAGCTGAGATCATTAATCGTAATGTCAAAAGAGTAGGTGTCCGGAGAAAGGCTGATTTTGTTGTCGGAAGGAAGAATGGTTCCGAGATTCTCCTGACTGGTTGCAAGTCCGGTTACTTCGATTGTAAAGGAAGGAACTTCGGTATTTCCGTCCGGCTCACCGATATAGGAAGCATCGACCATATCCGGATTGCTGGAATAAGCCGTTTTCTTCTGGAACATTTCGTCATCTCCGACACCACCCAAGGAAACAATGGTGTTACGCAGGAGACGGGCATTTTCTTTTAAGCCCACTGCAAATTCACGGGATTCTTTACTTGTATCAAAAAGATAAAGGGGAGCGTCTTTGTTTAATTTGACCATGGAGTTATAGATACTGCGGAGCTCACTTTTCTTATGCGTGTCATACTGCGAAGAAGTTTTCTTCGGCGCATAAGTCGTCAGATAATGATTATAGACGGTATTCATAATCGAATTGTATGCCATAACTGCCCCTCCTTTCATCCGTGAATATGATGCACCGGTTCGGCTACACAGAAATAATTGTGTCATTTGACTGATTATTTCCATAGCCTGTAAGATACTTGCAAATATGAACCATCCGTGTTATAGTTGCCAAGTCAACATGTGCATCAGGGCATAAAACCTACTTTTATAAATAAAGTGTAGCATGCTGACAGATGAATTTCAAGTAGTGCATTGGAACTACTGATTTCCTATTATTATATATCGGTTTGCGATCGGAGATCATTAGCCGGAAACTGTGGAGAAATTAAAAGAAATTCTATTCTATCATTCTATCAAAAATTTAAAAGGAGAATTTTAAATTCGAAATATTCGTTTTGGTATTGACGAAAGGACTTGACTGTGTTATAGTTATCAAACGAGATGCAATTTAGGTCTTTTTTTTGTGCTTAAAATTCGGATATTAGAATGGAGGAATAGAGAATGCGTACGAAGATCACATTGGCTTGTACAGAGTGTAAGCAGCGTAACTACAACACTACGAAGGATAAGAAGAATCATCCGGACAGAATGGAAACCAAGAAATATTGTAGATTCTGCAAAACTCATACTTTACACAAGGAAACCAAATAATTACGCTGTTGTTTGAAAGGAGTTATCATGGCAGAATCCGCAAAGAATGAAAAGACAAAGAAACCCGGTTTTTTCAAAGGCGTTAAGGCTGAGTATAAGAAGATCTCATGGCCTGATAAAGACTCACTCGTTAAGCAGTCTGTTGCAGTTGTGTGCATTTCCGTGGTAGTAGCAGCTATTATTGCGGTGCTTGACGTTGCAATGCAGTACGGCGTTAATTTCCTGACAAATCTGTAGAATGAGGTGAATGTATGGCAGAAGCAAACTGGTATGTAGTACACACCTATTCAGGATATGAGAATAAGGTTAAGGCTAATATTGAAAAGACCATTGAGAACAGACATTTAGAGGAAGAGATTTTGGAAGTCCGTGTTCCGATGCAGGACGTTGTTGAAATGAAGAACGGCGCACGCAAGACGGTTCAGAAGAAGATGTTCCCGGGATATGTTCTGATCAACATGGTAATGAATGACGATACCTGGTATGTTGTCCGCAATACCAGAGGCGTAACCGGATTTGTGGGACCCGGAAGTAAGCCGGTTCCGTTATCCGAGGCAGAAATGAAGCCGCTTGGAATCAAGGTTGAGAACATCTCTGTAGATTTCAAAGAGGGCGATACCATTGCGGTTGTTGCGGGTGTCTGGAAGGATACCGTTGGTGTGGTTCAGAGGATGGACTACAGCAAACAGACAGCAACCATCAATGTAGAACTGTTCGGCAGGGAAACACCTGTCGAGATCAGCTTCGCAGAAGTAAGACTTATGTCTTAGAAGAACCTGTATATGCAGGTCTTCATGAAACATTTTTTATAGGCTCACGTCTGTGAGCCGTGGAAGCAGGGAAACCTGCGCCATACCACAATGCAAGGTGCTCTTTTTCCTGGAGCACTCTTGTAAATATAGGAGGTGCCAAAATGGCAAAGAAAGTAGAAGGATACATCAAGTTACAGATCCCTGCTGGTAAAGCTACACCAGCTCCCCCGGTTGGTCCTGCACTTGGACAGCATGGGGTTAACATCGTTGAATTTACAAAGCAGTTCAACGCAAGAACAGCAGATAAGGGTGATGTGATCATCCCTGTTGTAATTACCGTTTATGCAGACAGAAGCTTTAGTTTCATTACAAAGACTCCCCCTGCAGCAGTACTTCTTAAGAAAGCATGCAACATTAAGTCCGGTTCCGCTACACCTAACAAGACAAAGGTTGCTACAATTTCCAAGGCAAAGCTTCAGGAAATTGCTGAATTAAAGATGCCAGACCTTAACGCTGCAAGCCTTGAGACTGCTATGAGCATGATCGCCGGAACAGCAAGAAGTATGGGCATTACTGTAGAAGACTAGTGCTATAGGAGGATAACGAAATGAAACATGGAAAGAAATATGTAGAAGCTGCAAAGCTTGTTGACCGTGCAGTTGCATATGAGCCTGCTGAGGCAGTTGCTCTTGTTAAGAAGACCGCGGTTGCTAAATTTGATGAAACAATCGAAGTCCATATCCGTACAGGATGTGATGGACGTCATGCTGAACAGCAGGTTCGTGGAGCAGTTGTACTGCCGAACGGAACCGGTAAGACAGTTAAGGTTTTAGTATTTGCCAAGGGTGACAAGGTTGCTGAGGCAGAAGCTGCCGGAGCAGATTATGTTGGCGGCGAAGAACTGATCCCGAGAATCCAGAACGATGGATGGTTTGATTTCGACGTTGTTGTAGCAACTCCTGATATGATGGGTGTTGTTGGTCGTCTTGGTAAGGTTTTGGGACCTAAGGGCTTAATGCCGAACCCGAAGGCCGGCACCGTAACAATGGATGTAACCAAGGCTATCGCTGATATCAAAGCCGGTAAGATTGAGTACAGATTGGATAAGTCCAACATCATTCATGTACCGGTTGGTAAGGCTTCCTTCGACGAAGAAAAGCTTGCTGAGAACTTCAATGCTCTTATGGAAGCAATCGTTAAAGCAAAACCTTCAGCTTTAAAGGGTCAGTATTTAAGAAGCATCACTCTTACCTCTACTATGGGACCTGGTGTAAAAGTAAGTGTTGCTAAGTACTAATTACTGAATTTGACACAGAAATGAGACTATGGAGCGTACTTCACGGTACGCTCCATATTTTTATTTTAAAAAATTTTGCCGGAATTCCTATAAAGCAAAAAGCTCCGCAGGGATGCGAATAAAAATCTGTCGAATCCTACTGCCTTGCATCGGGCAGGCAAAGTATGCTATCCTTATCCTTATGAATACAACAATGAAAAGAAAAAAGAGATCATCACATAAAGGCACTCTGAAACCGGTAATGGTATTTCTGCTTACGCTTGGGGGAATCACGCTGGCAGGGCTTTGCGTTCTTCTGGTAGTGTCTGGCTTTCAGAAGGCTGATGCCGATGTGAGAAATAAATATGAATCTGTGCAGAGCAGTATTTTTCAGGAACGAATTCCGGTCAGTCAGACAGACTCTTCCAATGGAGGGGAAGCAGAGGTGACCTCGGAGCTCTTTGAGGAGAATCCACGCTATGGAAAAATCCTTGCAGATGAAGAATATATGGCACAGAACCGGATTTATCCGTGGGAGGCTTCTTCGGCAGATGAAGTGACCCTGTGCTTTACCGGAGATATCCTTATGGACGATGAGTATGCTATTATGTCCAGGCTGAAAAGTCGAGGCGGAAGTCTGGACGAAGGAATATCAGAAGATCTCATCCGTGTTCTGCGGCAATCGGATATTACTGTGGTAAACAATGAATTTCCATATACGAACCGGGGAACGCCGACAGAGGGAAAGACCTTTACCTTCCGGGCAGATACGGATGCAGTATCGTATCTGGAGGATATGGGGGCAGATGTGGCAATTGTTGCGAACAATCATACGTATGATTTCGGCGAACAGGGGCTGTTGGATACGTTGGATACCCTGGAACAGGCATCCATTCATGCACTGGGAGCCGGGAGAAATATTAAGGAGGCCTCAGCACCGGTTTATTTCATTGTAAATGACATGAAAATTGCGCTGATTGCAGCGACACAGATTGAACGTCTGGACAATCCGGACACGAAGGAGGCAACCGAAACCTCACCGGGAGTTTTTCGGTGCTGGAATCCGGAGAAGCTGTGTGAGGTAATCGCACAGGCTAAGGCAGAGAGTGATTTCGTGATTGTATGCGTTCACTGGGGAACTGAGAATGAAAGTAATCCGGACTGGGCACAGGCAGATCAGGCGCCATTGTATGCACAGGCAGGAGCAGACCTGATTGTGGGCGATCATCCACACTGCCTGCAGGGAATTACCTATTGCGGAAACACACCGGTGCTATACAGCCTTGGTAATTTCTGGTTCAATTCCAAAACCCTTGATACCGGACTTCTCAAGGTCAGTATCGGGCAGGATGGGATGAAATCCCTGCAGTTTATACCGGCAATTCAGTCGGATTGTCGCGTGAAGATGGTTTATGACAGCGAAAAGGAACGGATCCTCTCTTATTTAAGAAGTCTTTCTCCGGGAGTACAGATTGATTCGGACGGATATATTTCGCAAAATGGTTCATAGGACAGATATATCTTGCAAAATAGGGATTGACAAAAGAATTCTATCTGTGCTATTCTATCTAAGGTCGTTTTGACCATGCCGAAGACAGCAGGCGCCGTGAGGCGTAAGAGCGTAAGCCACCTGCCGAGGAAAGAGTTTACATGAGAGATGTATTTTCTGCCCTTTCGTTTTCGGAAGGGCTTTTATAATACCGCCTGTAAGCAGGCAGATGTTCACTAAGCTCATTTCGGCACCAAAATCTAATAGGAGGTAAGAAAAGTGGCAAAAGTTGAACTGAAAACACCGGTTGTAGACGAGATTTCCGCTAACATCAAAGATGCGCAGTCTGTAGTATTGGTTGACTATCGTGGACTTACTGTAGAACAGGACACTGCTCTTCGTAAGCAGCTTCGTGAGGCAGGAATTACTTACAAGGTTTACAAGAACACAATGATGAACTTTGCGTTCAAGGGAACCGATTTCGAAAGCCTTGCTCCTTATCTTGAAGGACCGAGCGCAATCGCAGTTTCCACTACAGATGCAACAGCTCCTGCCAGAGTAATCAGCAATTTCGCTAAGACTGCTCCTGCTCTTGAGATCAAGGCTGGTGTGGTAGAAGGTATTGCATACGATGCAAAGGGAATGGAATCCATCGCAAAGATCCCTTCCAGAGAAGAATTACTGTCCAAGTTACTTGGAAGCATTCAGTCTCCGATTACAAACTTTGCTCGTGTTATGAACCAGCTTGCTGAAAAAGGTGGCGCATCTGCATGCGAAGCACCTGCAGCTGAGGAAGCTCCTGCACAGGAAGCTCCCGCTGAAGCACCTGCAGCAGAATAATCTGATCTGCACGTGATGTAACTAATTTTTTGTGAAACATTTTAATATTTAAATGGAGGAAAAGAAAATGGCAAAATTATCCACTCAGGAATTAATCGACGCTATCAAAGAGTTAACTGTATTAGAATTAAATGATCTTGTAAAAGCTTGTGAAGAAGAATTCGGCGTATCTGCAGCAGCAGGCGTTGTAGTTGCAGCAGCAGCTGATGCTGGCGCAGCAGCAGAAGAGAAGGATTCCTTCGATGTAGAACTTACCGAAGTAGGTGCTGAAAAGGTTAAGGTTATCAAGGTTGTTCGTGAAGCTACCGGTCTTGGACTGAAGGAAGCTAAGGACGTAGTTGATTCCGCACCGAAGATGGTTAAGGAAGGCGCTACTAAGGAAGAAGCTGAAGAACTTAAGAAGAAGTTAGAAGAAGTTGGAGCAAAGGTTACATTAAAGTAATTTTTACTGCGAATTCTGATCAGAAGGATTCCCGGGCAGATAGTCCGGGAATCTTTTTTTGATGTTTTTTCACTTTTTTCTTGACGATCAAATTCTCTTGTGGTAGTATGGATGGTGCACTATTGTGGTGTGGTAGGCTTTTTTACGACACTAAATCATGAAGAACGGGGTGAATAGTCAATGGAAAAGAACAGAATACGTCCCATTGCCGCAGGTAAGAATATTCGTATGAGTTATTCACGACAGAAAGAGGTTCTGGAAATGCCCAACCTCATTGAAGTCCAGAAGGATTCTTACAAGTGGTTCCTGGAAGAAGGCTTGAAAGAGGTATTTGATGATATCTCTCCAATCGCTGATTACAGCGGTTCCTTAAGTCTGGAATTCGTAGATTTCGAACTTTGCGAAGACGATGTGAAATATTCTATTGAAAAGTGCAGGGAAAGAGACGCGACATATGCAGCTCCCCTGAAGGTTAAGGTACGTCTTTATAATAAAGAGAAGGAAGAAATCAGTGAACATGAAATCTTCATGGGCGACCTTCCGATCATGACAGAGACCGGTACATTCGTAATTAACGGTGCAGAACGTGTTATCGTCAGCCAGTTAGTTCGTTCTCCCGGTATCTATTACGCAATTGATCATGATAAAATCGGTAAGAGACTGTTTTCTTCTACCGTAATTCCTAACCGTGGTGCATGGTTAGAGTATGAAACAGACTCAAACGATATTTTCTATGTTCGTGTTGACAGAACCAGAAAGGTTCCCATCACAGTTCTGATCCGTGCTCTTGGTATTGGTACTAACGAAGAGATCAGAGAGCTGTTTGGCGATGAACCCAAAATTGAAGCAAGCTTTGGCAAGGACGTTGCAACCAATTATCAGGACGGCCTTTTAGAGCTGTACAAGAAAATCCGTCCCGGTGAACCTTTAAGCGTTGAAAGTGCAGAAAGTCTGATCAACGCGATGTTTTTTGACCCCAGAAGATATGATTTAGCGAAAGTCGGTAGATATAAATTCAATAAGAAGCTGGCATTACGCAACAGAATCCGGAATCACATTCTGGCAGAAGATGTTGTGGATGTACAGACTGGTGAAGTTCTTGCAGAAGCCGGAACGAAGGTGACTGCCGAACTTGCAGATCAGATTCAGAACGCAGCAATTCCTTATGTCTATATCCAGACAGAGGAACGTAATGTGAAGGTGCTTTCCAGCATGATGGTAGACCTTACTGCTTACGTAGACTGCAATCCGAAGGACTTTGGCATTACAGAGCTTGTATATTATCCGGTATTAAAGCAGATTATCGAAGAATACGGTGATGATGCAGAAGCCCTTGGCGAAGCTCTTAAGAAGAATGTACATGAGCTTGTTCCGAAGCATATTACGAAGGATGATATTTTAGCATCCATTAACTATAACATTCATCTGGAATACGGTATTGGTAATGATGATGATATCGACCACCTTGGAAACAGACGTATCCGTGCGGTTGGTGAACTGTTACAGAACCAGTACAGAATCGGTCTTTCCAGACTGGAGAGAGTTGTCCGTGAAAGAATGACAACTCATGATGCAGAGGAAATTTCTCCTCAGGCACTCATCAACATCAAACCGGTACAGGCTGCCGTGAAGGAATTCTTCGGATCCTCCCAGCTGTCCCAGTTTATGGATCAGAATAACCCTCTGGGCGAGCTGACACATAAGAGACGTCTTTCCGCATTAGGTCCGGGTGGTCTTTCCAGAGATCGTGCCG
>ERZ826146.97-NODE-97-length-97561-cov-35.443737_pt1 | contig 97561 bp, 78 predicted proteins | sample MGYA00519857_ERZ826146 | MGnify/ENA primary metagenome ERZ826146 (study PRJEB31778, sample SAMEA3449222) | human gut metagenome | biome: human gut; feature: human-associated habitat; material: faeces | place: United Kingdom | collected 2010/2012 ...
TTGACGGATTTGCTTCCAACCTGATTGCAGGGCTTATCGCATACAACCTGCTTCCGAAGAAACCGTCACTCAATATTGACATCATTGATAAAAGTAGGCTTATTGCATAAGATTATTATACCGAACTCACGTTAATTTTAATTCTTTACCGTTTTTATCATACATCAATATCCACACGCATGGCATCATTTTGACAGCCTCTGTCTGCCGTATTTCTCAAAGGTGGTCTTTCATCGTATAAAAGACGGCTTTTGAGAAGCTAAAAGATGCCCTTTGGCACGATGAAAGGCCACCTTTTGGAAATACGGCAATAATGTGTCATGTTTTTCTTGCCGATAAAACATTGTAAAACAATTAAATACCTGTAAGCCAAGTGCTTGCACGCCAACATGCGTTTTGCGGAAAAAATATCGGAACAAAGCCTGTGGACACGAAATATGATGTAAAAAACGGGCGCGTCTTCCATCAGATATGGAAGGCGCGCCCGTTATGTTTGTAAATATAGTTGTATATCGTCAGCCGGCTTTATCCGAAATTATCGTACATTATAGCCTCCGGGTCAACCCCCAGGCTGTCGAGCATCTTTACAACGGCATTGCTCATTGGGCCAGGGCCGCACATATAATATTCAATGTCTTCAGGAGCTTCAACATCCTTAAGATATGTCTCGTACATTACTTGGTGTACAAATCCCGGAGTATATTTTACGCCGGCTTTGTCGGCTTCAGGGTCGGGGCGATCGAGAGCGAGGTGGAAATGGAAGTTGTCAAACTCCTTCTCAAGCTCGAGAAAATCGTTCAGATAAAATACCTCCGACAGCGAACGTGCACCATAAAAATAATGCATCTCACGGTCTCTGACATTCAGCGTTCTTGTCATGTGCATGATTTGCGAGCGCAATGGCGCCATACCAGCGCCTCCGCCGACCCATATCATCTCCTTTTTGCTGTTGAATATTGGATGGAACTCACCGTAAGGACCGCTCATGATAACCTTGTCTCCGGGCTTGCGGCTGAAGATATAAGACGATGCTATGCCGGTAGGCACGTCTTGAAAACCTACCTGTGGCTTCGGCTTGAACGGCGGAGTGGCAATCCTGACGGTCAGCATTATGCGGTCGCCTTCGGCCGGATAGTTCGCCATGGAATAAGCCCTTATTGTAGGTTCGGCATTGTGCGCCTTTATGGAGAACATGCCAAACTTCTCCCACATAGGCAGATACTTGTCTCCTATGCTGCTCTTGTCGAAATCAGTGTCATAGTCGATGGTGTCATATGCCGGTATTTTTATCTGTGCATACGAACCGGGGACGAAGTCCATGTGCTCTCCCGGAGGCAGAGCCACGATAAATTCCTTGATGAACGAACTTACATTATTGTTACTGATTACCGTGCATTCCCATTCATTCACGCCTAGCACGCTTTCAGGCAACTTTATTTTCAAGTCGCCTTTAACCTTGCACTGACATCCGAGCCGCCAGTGCTCCTTGATTTGCTTGCGTGTGAAATGGGGACGTTCAGAGTCAAGTATCTCGCCTCCGCCTTCCAGCACCTGCACCTTGCACTGTCCGCAACTTGACTTTCCGCCACATGCCGAGGGAAGGAATATGCCGTTTTCATTAAGCGTACTCATCAAAGACGAGCCTTGAGGCACGGATATTGTCCTGTCTCCGTTGATTTCAATGTTTACATTTCCACCAGGTGAAAGGTATTTCTTTGCAATCAACAACATCGCAACAAGCAATATGATGATTGCAAGGAAGACGCATATGCTCGTTAATATGAACTGTAACATATTTTTATTGTTGTGTTGTTTACATTAGATTTTGAGACCTGAGAAACACATCATCGCCATAGCCATCAGGCCGACGGTGATAAATGTTATGCCTAATCCCTGCAAGGGGCGCGGAACTTTGCAGTATTGCATTTTCTCACGGATTGCACCCATTGCTACAATTGCCAGCGTCCAACCTATGCCGCTGCCCACGGCATAGGCTATTGCATCCCACACATTGCCGATGTATTGCGAGTTTGACGGGTCGAGGTTGATGCGTTGCTGCATGAACAATGAAGCTCCCATGATGGCGCAATTGACAGCTATCAACGGAAGGAATATGCCAAGCGACGCATACAACGACGGCGAAAAACGCTCAACGGCCATCTCTACCAACTGGGTGATACCCGCTATCACGGCTATGAAGAGTATGAAGCTAAGATATGACAGGTCAACACCTTCAACAAGACAATCGGGTCCCAATACATAAACTTGAAGCAAGTAATCCACTGGCACGGTTATCAACAGCACAAATGTCACGGCAAGTCCCAGTCCCAAAGATGTTTTCACGTTCTTTGAAACGGCAAGAAAGGAGCACATTCCAAGAAAGAATGCGAATATCATGTTGTCTACAAAGATAGACCTGAAAAACAAACTTACTATATGTTCCATAATTTCTTTTTAAGTTTTATGGTTGTATTGCTTTGATGCTTTATATCTAACAGTTCCAACATCTTACTTGTTAAAATATGCCCTGTGTATCCAAATGACGCAGCCAAGGAGTATGAGCGCCATGGCAGGCATTGTCATCATGCCGTTGTTTATATATCCGGCATCGTAGAAACTGTCAGGTATTATCTGGAAGCCGAGCAGCGAACCGCGGCCGAAAAGTTCGCGGAAAGCCCCTACAATCACCAAAATGAAAGCATAACCCAAACCATTTGAAAGTCCGTCAATGAAACTCGGTAATGGCTTATTCATCATGGCAAAAGCCTCCAAGCGTCCCATTAGAATGCAGTTTGTGATGATAAGTCCGACATAAACTGACAATTGCACGCTTACATCATATGCAAAAGCCTTCAAAACCTGGCTTACAATCGTTACAAGAGCAGCAACAACAACAAGCTGTACGATAATTCTTATTCGGTTGGGAATGGTGTTTCTTATTACGGCGATGATTAAATTTGAGAACGCCGTAATGACAGCCACGGCCAATCCCATCACAATGGCAGGCTTAAGCTGTGATGTGACAGCCAACGCAGAACAAATGCCTAAGACCTGTACAAGTATCGGATTATCCGCACTAAGCGGCTTCTTGAATACTTCCTTGTTCTTTTTTGAAAACAATTCGCTCATATACGGCCTCCTTAAATGTTTTTGTCGTTCAAGAATTTAATATATTTGCCCAGGCAGTCTTGCAACATACGGCTAACGCCGTCGGTCGTAAGTGTGGCTCCGGTAACTGCGTCACATTGCACGGCAGGATTGGTAACCTCATTCTTCTTTACAACTTCGATGGCGATACCTTTCTGCCCTGGCAATGTAAGTTTCTTGCCTTGAAACTGCTCCTGCCATGCCACGTTGTCTTTAATCTCGGCCCCCAGCCCGGCGGTTTCGCTTTCATGTGTGAAATAAGCGCCGTAAACAGTGTTCTTATCTGAGTCAATCGCGATGTATCCGCTTATCGGTCCCCAGAGCCCCATTCCGTAAACAGGTATTACATATTTTACCTTTCCATCTACATTACATGTGTAAACAGCAAGTTTCCCGGCCTTGAAGTCGGCACTGTTAAGCTTGAAACCGGCATCCTCTCCACCTCGCGTGCCTTTAGCTATGACTTGATTGTCAGCGTTGATTATACCGTCACTTACTATTATCTGCTTGTACCTGTCGGCAACGGCATTGTCGTCGAGATTACGGATATTAAGCGCAGCCAGTATCTGTCGTTTCTTGTCCAAGGCCACATTTACGTCTTGAGCCGGTTTCAATGCGCTCGATACGAACGCAAGCAGGAATGCGACAATGACTACAAGAACCGCCGAATAGAATATTGTGTAAGTATTTGAATTAGTATTTAATCTTTTCTTTTCATCCATGACGAAATCCTCCATTCTTTATTTCCGTACAGAACGTCTTGCCCTCTTTGAGATATTGCGTTGAACAACACAATAGTCTATCAATGGAGCAAACATATTCATGAACAAGATTGCAAGCATCATGCCCTCCGGGTAGCCGGGGTTCATCACGCGGACAACTATCGCCATGAAGCCAATCAGGAAGCCATAAATGTATTTTCCGGTTTCTGTGCGTGCGGAAGTGACAGGGTCTGTAGCCATGAACACGGCACCGAAACAGAAACCTCCGAGGAACAAATGTTCGTACCAAGGGATTTCCGTCATACCGCCGGCATGGAACATAGCTGCTGTTAAGGCACCGCCGACAAACACGCTTAACATGGTTTTCCAGCTTGCAATGCCCGTAATAAGCAATATCAATGCGCCTATAGCTATCGCAATAACGCTTGTTTCTCCAACAGAACCGGGTATAAAACCTAACACCATGTCGGGAATAGTATAGCCCGTTTCAATGCCTTTTGAAACAAGTGCAAGCGGCGTAGCCTGCGTAAAGGTGTCTGGCAATGTGTTTCCAAGGCCGAAAATCGTGTCACGTGCCACCCATACGCTGTCACCGCTCATTTCTGTAGGATAAGAAAAGAACATGAAAGCACGCGCTGCAAGAGCCACATTAAATATGTTCATGCCCGTCCCACCGAATATCTCCTTGACGAATATCACAGAGAAAGCCACGGCTAAAGCAAGTATCCAAAGCGGACAGTTCACCGGGATAATCAAAGGAATGAGTATGCCGCTGACAAGATACCCTTCCTGTATCTCCTCGCCTTTCATCTGCGCCCATGCGAATTCTATGCCGAGACCCACTATATAACTTACCAGAAGCTTTGGCAGCAAGGCAAAGAAGCCGTAAGCGAAAACTTCAAAGAATGATGCTTCGGCCAACGTTCCGGCCGCAACGTAGTTCTGATAACCGATATTGTACATTCCGAACAGCATTGCCGGAAGCAAAGCTATTACTACAATGCTCATTATCCGCTTTGAGTCTATGGCATCGTGGATGTTCGTTCCGCTTCTTGAAGTAGTATTTGGGACATACAAAAAACTCTCCATTCCTTCGAATACGCTGCGGAAGCAATGCAGTTTACCACCGTCTTCAAAGGCCGGTCTTATTTTATCAAGATAATTTTTGAGCATAATCTTATTATTTAGTAACGGGATTGCAAATGGCGGAAAGCCAAGACAGGAAACAGGCTCGTCCACATATTACCATTTTCATTCGTTCTCCTTTCTAATCATATCAAGTCCGTTGCGAATGATGGACTGCAATTCTAGCTTTGAAGAATCCACAAACTCCGCAAGCGCAAAGTCCTCAGGCGAAACCTCATAGATACCAAGTTGCTCCATCTTGTCTATGTCTCCGGCAATAATTGCTTTCACAAGATACTCGGCATAAATGTCCATCGGCAGCACTTTGTCGTATTCACCGCTCATAATCATGTGCCGTTCGCCGCCCTTTATCCTTGCGTCCAGCGTGTATTCCCTGCCTTTCATAAGCCAGCTGAAATAGCTATGACTGACAGAATAATGACCAAAACGCGGCATTATCCATCCCAAGAACTCGTCGGCATCATTTCCTTCGGGTATAACAGTTACTTCGGAAGCGTGAGCGTCAAGGAAATCCGATGCTTCGCATTTACGCCCGGTGAGCACATTACCATTGATAATCCTTATGTTTCCGTCTGAAACATTGCCGTCAAGGAACGACGAAAGCTGCTGTCCGACCATGGCTTCGACATACGCCGGGTGTTTTACCTCGCTTCCGACAACAGCCACTGTTCTGCGCAAATCCACCATGCCTTTATCGAACAGGCGGCCAAAAAAGATTACCGCAGTAGGCTCTACCGTCCATACAACCTCACCCTTGTTTACCGGGTCGATATGGTTTACCTGCACGCCAACGTTGCCAGCCGGACAAGGACCGTCGAAAATGTTAATATCTACATCCTTTGCACGGCGCAAACTCTCGGCACTTTGTCCGCGTCCTATTCCGAGATAAGTTTTCGCAATCTTAGACAATGCAGTCAGTCCAGTTTGGAAATTGTGCTCATTGCCTTGCAACTCAAATTCAAAATCTGCGGCTAACGGCTTGTCTCTCAACGCACTTACGAAGATTGACTTAGGCAAAACATCAGGGTTTGCTGATATGGCGTATGGCAACTGGTTGATGTAGCCGAACAAGCCTGCGGCAAGAAGTGAATCGATTACCTGCTTGCCGGAAAGGCTTTCAACATCTTTACAGCCGAAATCCACATGCTCCTGCTGCCCGTCAGGCTTTACCTTTACTACCAAAACTTTCCTCCTGTCACCCCTGACAATCTCGGTAACAATGCCGCTTACTGGTGACGCAAAAGCAACCGACGGGTGTTTCTTGTCGACAAAAAGCGTGTCGCCTGCCTTGACATGGCAGCCTTCACGCACCGTCACTTTCGGCGACAAACCGGGAAACGACTCCGGCGACAGACCGATTTCGCCGCTAAGGGCGACAGAGGTCCTTGCCTTTTCGGCGGAACCTTTAAGACGGATGTCGAGTCCCTTGCGTGTTTTTATCACTTTCGTCATAACTTCATATTAATATGCTTGTTCGCATAAATCTTATTTACGATTTGCAAAAATACATAAAATAATGATGTAAAGAAAAAGTAATGTGGCAAAAATTGTAAATTGAAATGTCATTTTAACCATTTGGCTGATAAATTGTGACAATGGCAGCCATGATATGGCCGCCTCATTAACATCCCTGATTTTCCCAAAGGCCGTCTTTAGGCTTGCAATATGCCACAAATTGGAGGATAAAAGACCGTCTTTTACGAGCCGAAAAGTGGCCTTTTAGGAGGCATATCATAACCTGTTGAAAGTGAACAAGTTAGCATTTAAGATAAGAACCACGTCCAAACAGGCGGCTTTAACGGCGATGACGGTACGTATTGGCAGTTAAAGCCGCACGTTTGGACGGCTCTCAACATGCGCCTTTAGTGTGGACGTTGCTTGAAAAGGGTTCATAAATGCTTGATTGTTTGCATGTATTGAAAAAAAAACTTACCTTTGCACGCTAAATAATTCATTATAAATAAATTAAAGAAATGAAAGCATTTGTTTTTCCCGGACAGGGAGCACAGTTTGTGGGCATGGGTAAAGACCTGTATGACAGCAATCCTTTGGCAAAGGAACTTTTTGACAAGGCCAACGATATTCTCGGTTACAACATCACCGAAATCATGTTCAACGGAACTGACGATGAACTGAAACAGACAAAGGTTACACAGCCTGCTGTATTCCTGCACAGCGTAATCAGCGCATTGTGCATGGGCGACGACTTTGCTCCTTCTATGGTTGCGGGCCACTCGCTCGGTGAGTTCTCGGCACTGGTTGCTGCCGGCGCATTGAGCTTCGAAGACGGCTTGAAACTGGTATATGCCCGTGCAATGGCCATGCAGAAGGCCTGCGAGGCGGCTCCTTCAACAATGGCGGCCATCATCGGCCTGCCCGACGAGAAGGTTGAAGAAATCTGCGCGGAAGTGAACAAGGAAGGCCACGTATGCGTTCCTGCCAACTTCAACTGCCCGGGACAGCTCGTAATAAGCGGCAATGTAGAGGCTATCAACGAGGCTTGCGAGAAGCTTAAGGCCGCAGGCGCAAAGCGCGCGCTGCCCCTGAAAGTTGGCGGAGCATTCCACTCTCCGCTGATGCAGCCTGCAAAAGACGAGCTTCAGGCAGCCATCGAGAAGACAGAATTCAGCACGCCGAAGTGCCCCGTTTACCAGAATGTTGACGGAATGCCGCATACAGACCCTGCGGAAATCAAGGCCAACCTCATCGCGCAGCTCACAAGTTCGGTAAAATGGACAAAATGCGTACAGTCAATGATTGCCGACGGAGCTGACGATTTCACAGAATGCGGCCCCGGCAAAGCATTGCAGGGCATGATTGGCCGTATTGACAAGAACGTGGCGGCTCACGGAATAGACTGAATGTAGTAACGTCTTGAGGACAACAAGCAGATAGGAAATGAAGGAGCAAGTGGCTACAGACTAACGTCGCCGCGCTTGCTCCTTTATTGTTTTTATCCATTACACCTTATTATATATAGCCATGAACAATAAAATCATCATATACCAAGTGTTCACGAGGCTTTTCGGCAACAGCAATACAACGCGGAAAGAAAACGGGACATTGGCTGAAAACGGATGCGGAAAGATGAGTTTTTTCGACGCTGCGACATTGCGCAGAATAAAAAAACTCGGCGTAACACATGTATGGTACACAGGAATAATCCGCCATGCGTCAAAGACCAGCTACTCCGCATACGGCGTTCCGCGCCAGCATCCGGCTGTGGTGAAGGGCAATGCCGGTTCGCCATACGCGATAACAGACTATTATGACGTAGACCCGGACTTGGCGGACAACGTTAACGACAGGATGTCGGAATTCGAACAGCTTGTAGAAAGGTCACACAAGGCCGGGCTGAAGGTAATCATCGATTTTGTGCCAAACCATGTGGCGAGACAGTATAAATCGGTGAAAAAACCTGAAGGTGTCAAAGACCTTGGCGAAACCGACGATACAGGCATGGGCTTTTCGCCGCGTAACAATTTCTATTATTGTACCAACATGCCGTTTGAACCTTACTTCGACCTGAATGACGAGACGGGTACACCCTACTCTGAATTTCCTGCGAAGGCGACAGGCAATGACCATTTCGACAATCATCCGGGCATAAACGACTGGTATGAAACAATAAAGCTCAATTACGGCATTGACTATTGTGATGCAGGAGGACGCTCATTCCACTTTGACCCGATACCTGACACATGGCAAAAGATGGCTGACATTATCGGTTTCTGGGCCAGTAAGGGGATTGACGGATTCCGTTGTGACATGGCGGAAATGGTGCCCACAGAGTTCTGGAGCTGGGCAATAGCTAAAGTCAAGTCTGCTCATCCAGACATACTGTTCATCGGCGAGGTTTATAACCCTTCGCTTTACAGGAGTTTTGTGGCGTGTGGTTTCGATTATCTGTATGACAAGGTCGGTATGTACGACTGCCTCTGCAGCGTTATGCGCGGCCACTGCTGGGCGTCGGAAATAACCCGGCAATGGCAGTCGGTTGACGACATAAAAGACCATATGCTCTATTTCCTTGAAAACCATGATGAACTTCGCATTGCAAGCGATTTCTTGGCCGGAGACGCAAGACGCGGAATACCAGCTGCAATAGTGAGCATATTGATGAACAAAAACCCGTTCATGCTTTATGCCGGGCAGGAATTTGGCGAACGTGGAATGGACAAGGAAGGATTCAGCGGACTTGACGGGCGTACCACTATATTCGATTATTGGACTGTACAGTCGCTTTATCACGGCTATGTGAACCGTCGCAAACTTACCGACGGAGAAAAAGCGTTGGAGAAAAAGTATTCCATGTTGCTGAATTTAGCGAACAAGGAGACGGCCATAAGCGATGGACAGTTCTTTGATTTGATGTATGCCAATCAAGACGGAAACCTTTTCAACCAATCAAAACTGTACGCTTTTTTGCGTAAATGTTCCACTGAGGTGTTGCTGGTTGTGGCAAACTTCTCAAAGGATGAGGTTGAATGCAGCGTGCGTTTGCCGCATCACGCCTTTGAATATCTGAATTTACAAGAGAAAGAAGTTACGGCGATGGACCTTATTTCAGAAGGAAACACTATCACGTTCAATCTGAAGCCGGAATGCCTTGTAAGAATGTCAGTTCCCGGTTATGGAGGATGCGTATATAAATTCAAGGTCTAATCGCATAATAAAACTTGTACACAGCATCATGGAAGATAAGTTTAGTCTTAATGCCCACAATAAGGACGAGTTTCCTCCTGCGCACACCGCGGAGCATCTTTTGAACCAGACAATGATAAGGATGTTTGGATGCGAACGCTCGACCAACGCCCATGTGGAAAGAAAAAAGAGTAAAATCAGTTATATACTCAATCATAAGCCGAGCCGGCATGAAGAGAAAGAGATTGAAAAACGCATGAACGAACTTATTGAAGAAGACTTGCCTGTAACTTATGAGTTCGTATCACGCAACAACGTTCCAGCAGGAATATCGTTAGAAAGGTTACCGGATGATGCGTCGGAAACTTTGCGTTTGGTGCGTATCGGCGATTATGACGTATGTCCATGTATAGGTAAACACGTGCGCTCAACATCGCAAATAGGACGTTTTGAATTGTTGGGAACAAACTGGGACGAAGAAAAACATTCGTTCAGAATTCGCTTCAAAGTAGTTCAATAAAGAAGATATGCTTTCCAGTTGCAACAGACTCGGCTGATTGAAACTTCTATCTTCAAAAAAGCAAGGCGTTGAACAGCCAGATTGATGACGGTTGTTCAACGCCTTGCTTTGAATTGCCTTCGCGTCTAAAGCATTTTAATCATTTATTTAAAATTCTCCAATTCATAGTTATCAGGCTTTATTGCCGTGAAGTGGAAATCATTTTTGCCGAGTGTCTTGATGGAGAAATTGCCAGCTTTGACATATTTTTCTTTCATTTTCCTATATTTCTTCTCAATGTCTTTGCGCTTAAGTGCAAAACTTATGATGCATGTCCTGTGTTCTTGACCGATACTTGTAAAATAGTTTTTCAACTGATATGAGTAATTGTCTCTACTTATAAGGAAATCTGTTTTATCGTTAATCCACGCACTATCGATTTCCTGTATTTCAGTGAAATATACAATGGAATCGTTGAAAGAAGCTGAAAACCCAAAAGCATACAGCTTCGGGACACATACTATTTTTGCCGAAACGCTAACAAATGAGCCTAATGCTATTAGCAATACGAATGCCGCAATAACGTTCTTATATGACTTCATACCTATTGTTTGTGTTTATATTTGTTCCTGTCTCATTTTACCTTATTGTCCAAGATATGACTTCAAAAGTTTGTTTTTGGTATTGTGACGTAAGCGCCTTATAGCCTTTTCCTTTATCTGTCGCACCCTTTCACGCGTCAATCCATATTTGTCTCCTATTTCTTCCAGAGTCATTTCCTGTTGGTTTATGCCAAAAAACGCTTCTATGATATTACGCTCCCTCTCATTCAGGGTTTGCAAAGCACGGTTTATCTCCTCACGCAACGACTCTAAAACAAGTTTCCTGTCAGCCATGGGAGAATCGTTGTTGGGCAAAACATCCAGCAAACTATTGTCTTCTCCATCGGCAAACGGGGCATCGACCGACACGTGCCGACTGTTCACCTTCATAGCTTCCTCTATTTTGTCGTGAGGAATATCCACGTTATCCGCTATTTCATCAATGCTTGGACGGCGTTCATGCTCTTGTTCAAACTTGTTTAGTATGCGGTTGATTTTATTGACAGAGCCAACTTGATTTAGCGGCAGACGCACGATGCGACTCTGTTCCGCAATGGCTTGCAGAATGCTTTGTCGAATCCACCAGACGGCATACGAGATAAACTTAAATCCTCTTGTCTCATCAAACTTCTCGGCAGCCTTAATCAAACCGACGTTGCCTTCATTTATCAAATCAGGCAGACTCAGCCCTTGGTTCTGGTATTGCTTTGCTACGGATACGACAAACCTCAAGTTCGCTTTTGTCAGTTTCTCAAGAGCTTTGCGGTCTCCTTTCTTTATACGCTGAGCCAACTCTACTTCTTCTTCCACACTAATAAGCTCTTCATGGCCTATCTCTTGCAGGTATTTATCCAACGAGTCACTTTCCCTGTTGGTTATTGATTTTGTGATTTTCAGTTGTCTCATTAGCGTAATGATTTAAAGCACTTGCAAATTTAGTGATTTTTTGTTTAATCAACAAACTTTTCGTACCTTTTTCTTTATGAAATATTCATAGTGTAACAAGAATGACGAAATCCCCGTCCCTCCATCATCATGCAACAGGAGGGACGGGGATTGCCATAAACCTACGTTTGTCTTTTAGTCGTTTTGCAGTGGAACGGCGAAATAAGCCTTCTTTCCTGTCGGATAGATACCTTGTATGTAAAGTACCGGATCTTTGCTTGTCGAAGCGTCCTTCACGGCCTTTTGCAGGTCTGATATGGTCTTCATCGGTTCATCGTTGACTTTCTGTATGATGAAGCCCCTGTTGATTCCGGCATCCTTCAATACACCGTTGTTAACCTTTATCACGACAAGACCGGTGTTGATATTGAGCTGCTGTTTTTCCGAATCGTTAATTTCGCGGAAGTTTCCGCCCAGCACATCAAGGTCGGCATTTTTCACAATGCCAGTGTTTCCTTGCTGGTTCTTGAGCGTAACAGTGGCAGTCTTTTTCTTCTTATCACGCAAGTATGTTATTGTAACTTTGTCTCCCGGACGCTTGTTGGCAAGATATTCTTGCAGCTCTGCCATCTTTGTTATCTTCTTCTCGTCAACAGCGGTGATTACATCGCCCTCCTGCAATCCGGCTTCAGCTCCGGCACCACCATCCTCTACAGTATAGATATATGCGCCTTGCATTGTTCCGAGATCAACATTCTCGCCCTTTTCTTTCATCATGTCGTAATAAGCGCTTACATCATTGCCGCTAACTCCGAGCACGGCACGCTGTACAGTTCCGTATTTCTTCAAGTCGTCAACAACCTTGTTCATAATCGTTGTTGGTATTGCAAAGCCGTAGCCTGCGAAGTTGCCTGTAGACGAAACCAGCATGGTATTTATCCCTACAAGCTCGCCACGGGTGTTTACGAGAGCGCCACCGGAGTTGCCCGGGTTTATGGCAGCATCGGTTTGGATAAATGATTCTATGGAGTTAGGCCTTCCACCGATATTACGCGCCTTGGCACTTACGATGCCGGCGGTGACCGTTGATTTGAGGTTGAACGGATTGCCTACAGCCAACACCCATTCGCCGACCTTCAATTCGTTGCTGTCGCCAATTGTTATGGCCGGCAAGTTCTTACCGTCAACCTTTATAAGGGCGAGGTCTGTGGTTTTGTCAGTTCCGATGATACGTGCCGAAAACTCACGGTTGTCGTCAAGCGTAACTGTCAATTCGTCAGCTCCTTCAACCACATGGTTGTTTGTTACTATGTAGCCGTCAGGCGAGATTATCACGCCTGAACCTGCACCTTCTCTTTTCGGCGTCTGGATCTTACGCTGCTGTCTGCCACCGTTTCCTGGATTTCCGAAGAAGAAATCAAACGGGTCAAAGCCCCACGGGTCTGATTCCATCTCTACAGTTTGCACCTTGCTGTTCTGCAGGTACTTTATATGAACAACGGCTGGCAGTGCTTTTTCAGAAGCAAATGTCAAGTCTACAGGTTGAGCCGCCGGCATGTTGTTGGTTTTTGCATTCGCGTTGATGAACGCTCCGGCGGAGAACACTACTGCGATAAGACATATCGCATAGACAAAGTAATTAGATAACTTTTTCATTTCCATTGCTTGTTTATTTTAATTTAGTACTTTCATTTTGATTTTCGTAACTGCAAATTTAGACGCAAAATTTGTTAATCTGCCATTTTGTCCTACATATTTGTCCTCTTTTAACACTAAAAATATCACTATTAACGGCTCTTAGTGAGAAGGGACGGTAATTTTACATTAGTTTGGAAAACGCACGATGAAAACACCCCTATAAATCAGTCGATTTATGAAACATGGCTTTTTGTTTTGCAAAAGACCGTCAATGGCACGCCAAAAGGCCGCCTTTTGCAAGCTAAAAGACGGCCTTTTATAACTTATTGGAAATCTGTTTGTTATATCATAGGAGAGATTCTGAGTCCAGACAAATGTCTGGCGCAAATACAAGTAAGAATGTCATACTCTGTCAGATGTGGAAACGATGCTTCCGTTTTGCCTTGCGTGGAGTAAACGGACTGAACGAGCCGTTGGGACTTTGCTTCCCATCCCATCCTTTGACTGACGCGCCTCCATATGGAACTCCCCTGTATTGGGCGTAACGCTGGCGTATTCCGTCTACATAACCGACTGTTTCCGAACCGCGCATATATCCGTATTTGACAACAGGGTCATTGTAAAATTCAGGTTTTTCCAATGCCAAAATGTAATACGCCACGTCCTTCCACCTGTTCGAGTTGCGCCCGTTCTTGCGTGCAAGAGCCATGGCGTCTTGCACGTGGAAGTATCCGCCGTTATAAGCTGCAAGCACAAATAATTGCCGCTCCGCCCTGTTCTGCACGCTACGGAAATATCCCGACAACTCACGCAGATATTCTGCCGCAGCCCGTACATTTTGTTCCGGGTCATAAATTGATGCTCTTGAAAGTCCGAGATGGTCGGCTGTTGACGGCATTATTTGCATTAGTCCGCACGCTCCTGCCCACGAACGGGCCTTTGGGTCAAAACAAGACTCCTGATAACATTGGGCGGCCATAAGCCTCCAATCCCACCGGGCAACAGGCGCATACTTCTTGAACAGGTGGTCGTAATGAGATATTATTCCGCCCTGTTTGTTCAAGAAAGGCGAATATACGTGTCTCTTTACACTTTGTGCGGAAAGCATATAACGTTCTTCTTTCCGTATTTCATCATACATAGACGGTTTGAACCAAGTGTCAAGACTGTCAGCCAACTCCCTGTTGCCGTCTGCTACGGCCCATTGCACGCCAAGGCTGTCAACCCCAGCACCACAAAACAACAGCCCTTTATCCTTATTTTTATCCTTTGGCAGAGGTACGGCAATAAGGTCGGCGTCACCATTGTCAAGCCTGCTTACCATTTCAGCCGTATCCTTACACACTTCAACGCGTAACGAAACTCCTAATTTCTGTGCAAACTTTTCGCACAACAGATATTGCGTACCCATTCCGCGTCCGCGATAGTCATAGTAAGTTTCCGGCCCGTAAAGCGTAAGTATTATAAGTTCTCCGTTGCTTATGATGTCGCTTACGGTGAAATCGGTTGTCTTAGGGATGCTGTCTCCTCCCACTTCTCCCCACGGGGTAACAATCTTCTCTTTCTTATTGTCAGAACAAGAAGAGGCAGTTGCAAACACAGCCGCCAACAACAGGTACGATAGCAGCCGCATGACAACCCGTTTGATAAGAATACCTTTCATTATAAAGGCAAAAGAACTATTGCTTTTAGGACACATCCTTATGTGACAAAAATATAGGAATATGCTGTTACTTTTATTTATTTGCGTACAAAAATACAACAATCCTTGCAAATGTGCTTCAAAAAACTTACTTTTGCCAAACATTTTTAATAAATTTATAATTATGTTGCGCATAGCTGTACAGGCCAAAGGCCGTCTTTACGATGACACCATGAACTTGTTGAACGAGGCGGACATCAAAATCAGTTCAAGCAAAAGGACATTGTTGGTGCAGTCGTCCAATTTCCCGATAGAAGTTCTTTACCTTCGCGATGACGACATTCCACAATGCGTTGCCACCGGAGTAGCCGATGTGGGTGTGGTTGGCGAAAATGAATTTGCCGAGAAATGCGAGGATGCAGACATTGTCGACCGTCTTGGTTTTGGCAAGTGCAGGCTTTCATTGGCTATACCTAAAATAATAGACTACACCGGGGTTGAATGGTTTAACGGCAAGAAAATAGCTACGTCCTACCCCGCCATATTACGTAAATATCTTGAAAAAAAAGACATAAAGGCCGATATTCATGTCATAACGGGTAGCGTTGAAATAAGCCCAGGCATAGGTTTGGCTGACGGAATATTTGACATCGTAAGCAGTGGTTCTACCCTTGTAAGCAACAACTTGAGGGAAGTAGAAGTTGTGATGGAAAGCGAAGCCGTACTTATAGCCAACAAAAGCCTTACCCCGGAAAAGCGCGGAATTCTCGACAGGATGCTGTTCCGCATCAAGGCTGTACGCAATGCGGAAGACAAGAAGTATGTCAGGATGAACGTGCCGAAAGCGCGTTTGGATGAAATCATCAACGTATTGCCAGGCCTGAAAAGCCCCACAATAATACCTCTCGCCGACAATGAATGGTGTTCTGTCCATACTGTGCTCGATGAGGCGCGGTTTTGGGAAATCATAGGAAAGCTCAAAGAACTTGGAGCTCAAGGAATATTGGTAACTCCAATAGAGAAAATGATATTATAAGAGACCCAAAAACAAAGGGACTTTATTATGGAAAGATATAGATATCCGTCACCAAACGAATGGAAATCGATAACAGAACGTCCTCACATCGATACGGTTGCATTGCATTCGACTGTGCGTAACATACTGGAAGATGTCAAGGCTAAAGGTGACAAAGCGATAATACAGTATGAAGAAAAGTTTGACCACACCATATTGGATACTCTTTCAGTCAGTGCGGAAGAGATGGAAAACGCAGTAAACAGCGTACCAACGGAATTGTTGGAAGCATTGACTCTGGCGCATAAAAACATTTCTACGTTCCATGCCTCGCAACGTATCACCACACATAAAGTCGAGACTGCACCTGGAGTAGAATGTTGGCAGAAAAGCGTCCCGATAACAACTGTCGGGCTTTATGTTCCCGGAGGTACAGCACCTCTGTTCAGTACGGTGCTCATGTTGGCAACTCCGGCGAAAATAGCAGGCTGTCCCAATATAATAATGTGTACTCCGCCAAGACGCGACGGCAGTGTTAATCCTGCAATATTGGCCGCTGCAAGGATCGCTGGAGTAGACAAGATTTACAAGGCCGGAGGCGTACAGGCTATCGCGGGCATGGCTTATGGTACGGAGAGCATCCCCAAAGTATTCAAGATATTCGGCCCGGGCAACAGCTACGTCATGGCAGCAAAACAGATTGTTTCGCTGCATGATGTAGCCATAGACATGCCGGCAGGCCCGTCGGAAGTATGTGTTATAGCCGATGAAACGAGCAATGCGGCGTATGTTGCAGCCGACCTTCTGTCGCAGGCGGAACACGGAACAGACTCACAAGTGCTGCTTATCACCACGTCTGAAGATATGGCCGACAATGTTGAACTTGAAATAGAAAGGCAATTAAAAGCATTGCCTCGTATGGAAATAGCGGCCCAAACACTTTGCAACAGCAAGATTGTAATAGTGAAAGACAAGGAAGAGGCGTTGTCTTTGAGTAACATGTATGCCCCTGAACACCTTATAATAGCCACTGACGACAATGCAATACTTGCCGAAAAAGTTGTCAATGCAGGGAGCGTATTCCTCGGCAAATACGCCTGCGAGAGTGCAGGTGACTATGCAAGCGGCACAAACCACACCTTGCCCACACACGGATATGCCACGGCATACAACGGAGTCAACCTTGACAGCTTTGTAAAGAAAATCACTTTCCAGCATATTACGGCGGAAGGCATAAGGCAAATAGGCCATGCGGTAGAGGCAATGGCCGAGAACGAAAAGCTTTATGCGCATAAAAATGCCATGACATTAAGGATTAGAGACACTAAAGACGAATGAACGCAATGAAACCATTAAGTCAGTTAGTACGCCCCAACATACTTGCACTTAAGCCTTACAGCAGTGCCCGGAACGAGTTTGACGGCAAAGATGCTACCGTGTTTCTCGATGCCAACGAAAACCCGTTCAACAACCCGTTCAACCGTTATCCAGACCCTTTGCAACGAGATTTGAAAAAAAAGTTAGCTTTTGTAAAGGGTGTTGAACCGGAAAATATCTTCCTCGGTAACGGTTCCGACGAGCCGATAGACTTGGCATACCGGTGCTTTACGCGCCCGGGCATCGACAATGTTGTTGCAATAGAACCTACATACGGGATGTATAAGGTCTGTGCGGACATCAACGACGTGGAATACCGTACAGTCTTGCTTGACGATTGTTTCCAGACAACGGCGGACAAACTGCTCGCCGCATGCGACAAGAACACCAAGCTTATTTGGATTTGTTCGCCCAACAATCCTACGGGAAACAACATCAACCGTAACGAAATTATAAGAACATTGGAGAGGTTTGACGGTTTGGTAATCGTAGACGAAGCTTATTCTGACTTCTCGTCAGAACGCCCTTTGCGGCTTGACCTTGACAAATATCCCAACCTGATTGTGCTCAACACTATGAGCAAAGCATGGGGATGTGCAGCCATAAGGCTTGGCATGGCCTTTGCGCAAAGGGACATTGTTGATGTGTTTAACAAGGTGAAGTATCCTTACAATATCAATCTCCTGACACAGGAACAGGCCAAAGAAGCACTGAAAGAACCTTACGTAGTGGATAAATGGGTGAAAATCATACTGCTTGAACGTGACCAGATGATTGATTCTTTCCGTATGTTGCCTTCGTGCAGGAAGGTTTATCCGACCGATGCAAACTTCTTCCTTGCAAAGTTTGACGACGCCCAAGCCGTTTACGACTATCTAAAAGCCAGAGGTGTGATAGTCAGGAACAGGACAAATGTCAGTCTCTGCGCCAACTGCCTGCGTATAACAGTAGGCAACAAAGAGGAAAACAGCATCCTGCTTGGTGCGCTAAGGCAATATTGACAATGCCTTCATCAGGCGAAAGCAACACTGCATGAATATACGGCAACTCGGTTATGACGCTTTATGATAGCGTTTTTCCGGCTTGCCGTTTTTGTTTTTGGACTTCAAATCCAATTTGTGTACACACATCTTTCTTTTTGACTTGAATTCGGTTCGATAGCTTTCTTTTTGATTTCGCATGACGCTCCACAGAGCCGTTGTTCTTAATTATAAGCCAACTGAACGCAAATACCGCAGTATAAAGTGTGCAATTACAACGACCTTTAATTCAGAACGTTATACAGAAAGCACACGTTTGTGTGCAATCTTAAATTCCGTTTTGGCCCCACTAAGACGGCATTTCATAATCTTTAGACTGTATAAACAGTGTGCATTCATGCTCCAAAAAACCATCATTTGCCGCCTTTAACGATGCAAAAGACCAGATTTTACACCGTAAAAAGCCATGTTTTGAAAGATAAAACGCCGTCAATCATACTTATAAATACGGGCAACGGGCTTTTTAACATTCTGTTTATACAGAAAAGACAGACTTTTTCGATTTGACAATTTGCAATGAAATCCATCGAAAAAGTAAATTGCCATAAAATCAAGAAAACGTCAAGGTTTTTGACCTAAACATCGATATAAGCATCTGTAAATTAGAACATAAGCGCAAGAAAATCCTTGTTTTACCATTAAATTTGGTATATCGGATAAATTGTTGTAATTTTGCGCCGCAATATATAATATTTAAGGTAAATAAAGAATGATAACAGTCACAAACCTTGCAATCCAATTTGGGAAAAGAGTGCTTTACAAAGATGTGAACATAAAGTTCACCAACGGCAACATTTACGGCGTAATCGGAGCCAACGGAGCCGGCAAATCCACACTGCTGAAAGCCATAAGCGGAGAGCTTGAACCTAACAAAGGCAGCGTTGAACTCGGACCGGGCGAGCGCCTTTCCGTATTGGATCAGGACCACTTCAAATACGATCATTACAGCGTCATGGACACCGTGCTCATGGGACATCAGCCGCTTTGGCAGAACATGAAAGAGCGCGAGGCCCTTTATATGAAAGAAGACTTTAACGACGAAGACGGCAACCGTGTGGCCGAACTTGAAGAGAAGTTTGCCGAAATGGGCGGATGGAACGCCGAAAGCGACGCGGCACAGATGCTCTCAAACCTTGGCGTGAAGGAAGATTTGCACCAGAAGCAGATGAGCGAGCTGTCCAACAACGAGAAAGTTCGCGTAATGCTGGCAAAGGCTTTGTTCGGAAATCCTGACAACTTGCTGCTCGACGAGCCAACCAACGACCTTGACCTTGACACGGTGCAGTGGCTGGAAGAATATTTGAGTAACGTTGAACAGACCGTACTCGTTGTCAGCCACGACCGTCACTTCCTGGATGCCGTCAGCACACAAACCGTGGATATAGACTTCGGTAAGGTGTCCGTGTTCGCCGGCAACTACTCGTTCTGGTATGAAAGCTCGCAGCTCGCCCTGCGTCAGGCACAGAACCAAAGGCAGAAAGCAGAGGAGAAGAGGAAGGAATTGGAGGAGTTTATCCGCCGGTTCTCCGCCAATGTGGCAAAGAGCAAGCAGACAACAAGCCGCAAGAAGATGCTTGCAAAGCTTACGGTCGACGAAATACGCCCCTCTTCACGTAAGTACCCGGGCATCATTTTCCAGATGGAACGTGAGCCGGGCAACCAGATCTTGGAGGTTGAGGGGCTTAAGGCGGTTGACACTGACGGCACGGTACTGTTCGACAACGTCAACTTCAATATTGAGAAGGGACAGAAGGTAGTGTTCTTGAGCCATAATCCAAAGGCCATGACAGCATTGTTTGAAATCATCAACGGTAACCGCCAGGCTGATGCTGGAACATTCAAATGGGGCGTGACAATCACCACGGCGTACCTTCCGCTTGACAACACGGCATTCTTTAACAGTGACCTGAACCTTGTAGACTGGCTAAGCCAATTCGGAACAGGCAACGAGGTAGTGATGAAAGGCTTTCTCGGCCGCATGCTTTTCAGCGGTGAAGAAGTGCTGAAAAAAGTCAACGTGCTAAGCGGTGGTGAGAAAATGCGCTGCATGATAGCCCGTATGCAGCTGAAAAACGCGAATTGCCTTATTCTCGACACTCCAACCAACCACCTCGATTTGGAAAGCATACAGGCGTTTAACAATAATCTAATCTCCTTCAAGGGCAACATCCTGTTCAGTAGTCATGACCACGAGTTCATACAAACCGTGGCAAACCGCATCATAGAGCTTACCCCGAAGGGAACTATCGACAAGCTCATGCAGTATGACGACTACATCTATGACGAAAAACTGAAGGAGCAACGAGCCAAAATGTATGAATAAATGACATGCTGCACAGCGTTGGCAAGATTTTTGCTAAGGCATTTATAAAAATAATTGCATCATGAAAAAAGAGGAAAAGGAAGAAATAAAAAAAGAAGAAGCCGTCAATGAGGCTTCGGAAAAAGAAACCGACAATACCGGCAACACTGCGACACCTGAAGGTAACGACTGTGAAAACAATGATGCCGACACACAGACGGAAAGCGGCAATGAAGGCGGAAATGCCGGTGAAAATACGGCAAAAGACCCATTGGCTGAAGCCAAAGATGAAATAGAACAGCTTAAAGACAAGTACCTGCGGTCGGTCGCCGAATTTGACAACTACCGTAAACGTACATTAAAGGAGAAAGCCGAGCTTATATTGAACGGCTCGGAAAAAGCCGTGCAGGCCATCCTCCCGGTAATTGACGACATGGAACGTGCCATAGCCAATGCCGAAAAAACCGAAGACGTTGACGTGTTGCGGGAAGGCATGAAGTTGATCTACCAGAAGACAAACAAGATAATGGAAAGTCTGGGAGTTAAAAAGATAGACACTGAAAATGCCGATTTTGACACAAACTTCCATGAAGCCGTAGCGATGGTTCCAGGCATGGGTGACGACAAGAAAGGCAAAGTACTCGATTGTGTGCAGGCCGGCTACACCCTTAACGACAAGGTGATAAGGCATGCAAAAGTTGCTGTAGGACAGTGACAAGGCGACAAGGAGAGAAAGCGAGAGGCAAGAATTATGGCAAAAAGAGATTATTACGAGGTACTTGGCGTTGGCAAAGACGCCTCTGAAGACGAAATAAAGAAGGCTTACAGGAAAATAGCCATCAAATACCATCCTGACAGAAATCCGGGCAACAAAGAGGCTGAAGAGAAATTTAAGGAAGCCGCTGAAGCGTATGACGTACTGCACGACCCTCAAAAGAGGAAACAATACGACCAGTTCGGATTTAACGGACCTGGCGGCGAGGGCGGATTTGGCGGCTTTAGCAGTGCCGGAGGTTTTAGCATGGATGACATATTCTCCATGTTCGGAGACATATTCGGCGGACGTGGAGGTTTCGGAGGTTTTGGCGGAAGCGGATTCAGCGGCGGCGGACAACGTCGTCCGGCACAGCATCGCGGCTCTGATTTGCGTCTGAAAGTAAGGCTTTCGCTACAGGAAATATCAACAGGCGTAACAAAAAAGTTCAAAGTAAAGAAAGACGTTACGTGCAATCATTGCCACGGAAGCGGAGCAGAAGGCAATAGCACGAAGGAAACATGTCCTACATGTCATGGCAGCGGTGTTGTTACACATACAACGCAAAGTCTGTTTGGCATGATGCAGACACAAAACGTATGCCCCACTTGTGGTGGTGAAGGAACCGTTATCAAGAACAAGTGCCGTGTGTGCGGAGGTAGCGGTGTTGTAAAAGGTGAAGAGGTTGTGGAAATAAACATTCCGGCCGGAGTGTCTGAAGGCATGATCGTCAACGTTCCCGGCAAAGGTAATGCAGGAAGACACAACGGCGTGCCCGGCAATATTCAGGTTTATATCGAAGAAGAACCGGACGACACGTTCGTACGCGATGACAACGACATCATATACAACCTGCTGCTCGATTTCCCTACGGCCGCCCTTGGAGGTACGGTAGAAATACCAACAATTGACGGCGGACGTGTCAGAATAAAGATAGAACCTGGCACCCAGCCCGGCAAGGCGTTAAGGCTAAGAGGCAAAGGACTGCCTGCTGTACAAGGATATGGCAGAGGTGTTGGCGATATGGTTGTCAACATTAGTGTATATGTGCCGAAGTCTCTAAGTTCGAATGAACGTACCGCACTTGAAGGAATGAAGGACAGTGCCAATTTCAAGGGAGACAATGCAACAAAGCAAACGATATTCCAAAAGTTCAGAAATTACTTCAACTAAAGGAAACAGTTGCAAGGATGACATACAGCGAAACGATAGAGTATTTGTACAACAGCGTCCCTATGTTCCAAAAAGTGGGCGCTGTTGCTTATAAAGAGGGGTTATACAATACAGTCAAGTTGGATGAGCACTTCGGGCATCCACACCTGTCATACAAGACAATCCACATAGCCGGAACCAATGGCAAAGGCTCTTGTTCACACACCATAGCCGCAATATTGCAGGCGCAGGGATATAAAGTCGGGCTTTATACGTCGCCGCATCTAAAGGACTTCCGCGAGCGCATACGGATTAATGGAGAATGTATAAGCGAAGAATACGTGGTTGACTTTGTGGAAAAGGAACGCAGTTTCTTTGAACCTTTAAGCCCAAGTTTCTTTGAGTTGACTACAGCTTTGGCTTTCAAGTATTTTTCAGACTGTAAAGTTGACATAGCCATAATCGAAGTTGGATTGGGCGGACGGCTTGATTGTACCAACATAATCACTCCGTTGCTGTCAATAATAACCAATATCAGTTTTGACCATACACAATTTTTGGGCGACACGTTAGAAAAGATTGCATACGAAAAGGCCGGTATAATAAAAAGAGGTGTGCCGGTTGTTATCGGTGAAAGCGTTGACGAGACTCGTCCCGTATTCATTACAAAGGCCAAGGAAAACGGTTCGAAGATTGTTTTTGCTGAAGAAGATGACGACATTATCGACACAAAAATGTCTGCTCAAGGCGGAATATACTATGACACTAAAAGTTTCAGTCGAATATATGGCGAGTTGGGCGGAATATATCAAAAGAACAATACACGGACAATACTTTGTGCAATAAAACAACTTCAAAAAACAGGTATCGACATAAGTAATGAAGCTGTCGCCAATGGATTTGCCAATGTTTGCGGACTTACCGGGCTGCTTGGCAGATGGCAGAAAGTGAAAGAACACCCCACTGTGATATGCGATACGGGACACAATGTAGGGGGATGGGAATATTTAAGTCGGCAACTAAGAATGCAGCATTGCAAACAGATGAGGATTGTCTTCGGAATGGTTGACGACAAAGACCTTAATACTGTAATGGGACTTCTGCCAAAAGATGCGGTATATTATTTCACCAAAGCAAACAACAAACGTGCCATTGACGAACACGAAATAATGCGTTTGGGTGAAAGTCTGCACTTGAATGCCACCTGTTATAAAAATGTAAAGAGCGCGTATTTAAAAGCCGTTGAAGAGGCAGGTGATGACGATTTTATATTTATAGGAGGGAGCAGCTATATTGTTGCAGACTTTCTGAATTGTTGCATTTAATCGTTTTTAACAATAAACTGAAATATTTTCATGTGTTTCGTTCGTGTTTCTCAACTATTTTAAGTTACTTTGCAGATAAGTTTTCCACTAAAAAGTAATATTATGAACACAAATGAAACACATTGTCTGTGTGGTTTGAAACGTGAAGACTTTCAAACCACAATAAACGGTAAAAATACAGATTTATATATCCTTAAGAACAAATGGGGTAATGAAGTTGCCATAACAAATTATGGAGGGGCTATTGTCGCCATAATGGTTCCTGACAAAAACGGTAATTATGCCAACGTAATACAGGGACACGACAATATTCAAGACGTAATCAACAGTCCTGAACCGTATCTCTCGACACTCATAGGCCGCTACGGGAACAGGATATGTAAGGGTAAGTTCCAGCTTAACGGAAAGGAATACCAACTCGCCATAAACAATGGCCCGAACTCCCTACATGGAGGTAAAGCTGGCTTTAATGCTAAAGTCTGGGATGCGTTGCGCATGAACGATGAAACATTAATCCTCAGTTACGTTTCATCTTATGGTGAAGAAGGCTATACAGGAGAAGTCAAGGTGACGGTTGCTTACATTTTCAATGATGATAATGAATTGATTATCGACTATATGGCAACAACAAACAAGAAAACCGTAATAAACCTTACAAGTCATGGATATTTCAGCCTTGCAGGCATAGCTAACCCCACTCCTACTGTTGACAACATCATTTGCGAAATCAACGCAGACTTTTATCTTCCAATAGACGAAACTTCCATACCTACCGGAGAAATAAGATTTGTCAAAGACACACCGTTCGATTTCCGTACTCCCAAAGCTGTAGGACAAGACATAAACGCCGACAACGAGCAGATACGTAATGGTGCTGGATATGACCACTGTTTCGTACTCAACAAAAAAGAGGAAGGAGAATTGAGTTTCGCCGCACGTGTAACAGAACCTGTTAGCGGACGTGTCATGGAAGTTTACACAACAGAACCCGGCATGCAGTTCTATACGGATAACTGGGCTGACGGTTACAAAGGGCAACACGGTGCTACATTCCCACGTCGCAGCGCTTTATGCTTCGAGGCACAACACTTCCCCGACTCTCCTAACCGTTCATACTTCCCCTCGGTAATCCTCAAACCGGGCGACCAGTACAAGCAGAAGACAATATACAAATTTAAAGTAGAAAAATAATACTAATCAATTAAATCAACAACAATCATGGACATAGAATTCGTAAGAAGCCGTTTCATTAAGCATTTTGACGGCAAGACAGGCAACATATATGCTGCGCCGGGTCGTATCAACCTCATCGGCGAACACACAGATTATAATGGTGGTTACGTATTTCCCGGCGCCATCGACAAAGGCATAATGTGCGAGATACGCCCTAACGGTACAAACACTGTCATGGCTTATGCTATTGACCTGAAAGACCGGGTAGAGTTCAAAGTTGACGACCCGAACGGTCCACGTGCAAGCTGGGCGCGTTATATCTACGGAATAATACAGGAAATGAAAAAGCTCGGTGTTGACGTAAAAGGCTTCAACATTGCATTTGCCGGCGATGTTCCACTCGGCGCAGGCATGTCTTCATCTGCTGCAATGGAAAGCTGCTTCGCTTACGCACTGAATGACTTGTTTGATGACAACAAGGTTTCAAAGTGGGACATGGTGCTGGCTGGCCAGGCAACTGAACATAATTATTGTGGAGTAAACTGCGGCATTATGGATCAGTTTGCAAGTGTCTTCGGACAAGCAGGTAAGCTGATGCGTCTTGATTGCCGTAGCCGTGAATTCGAATATTTCCCATTCGAACCGAAGGGTTACAAGCTTGTTCTTCTTGATTCCGTAGTAAAACACGAATTGGCTTCATCTGCATACAACGACAGACGCAAGAGCTGTGAGAACGTTGTTGCAGCGCTTAACGCCAAGTTCCCCGACAAACATTTTGACACCCTGCGCGATGCAGACTGGGATGAACTTGAGGCAGTTAAGGCTGACGTAAGCGCCGAAGACATGAAACGTGCGATATTCGTACTTGGCGAGAAAGACCGCGTACTCGCAGTGTGCGATGCTCTCAATGCAGGCGACTACGAAACCGTTGGCAAAAAGATGTACGAAACACATGACGGTTTGAGCAAAGACTACGAAGTATCTTGTGAAGAACTTGACTTCTTGGTAGACTTGGCTCGCAAGCACGGTGTCACCGGCAGCCGCATCATGGGTGGCGGCTTCGGCGGATGTACAATCAACCTTGTCAAGGATGAGCTTTACGACAAGTTCATTGCTGACGCAACGGCTGAATATAAAGAGAAGTTCGGTCGTCAGCCGAAAGTTTATGACGTAGTGATAAGCGACGGCGCACGCAAGATTTGCTAAATTACAGTCTATCATTTAATATTAAATCCGGTCACTTCATGCTGTGAAGTGGCCGGATTTTTGCATATTCCATTTCGTCAAATTGCTATTGGCAAGTCCACTACCCGATCGAGAAAAAAGCATTATTTCTTATGCAACAGATTCCCAATCCATGTCATAATGTTAGCTTTTCTTTCATTATCACCGCATTGGCCAAGTATTTTCATTGCCTTATCAACATCTTTCTTTTGTAATCCTTTCTTTCCGTTTGTCTTTATAAAGAAGTCTCTTTGGTTGTCAAGAACCACATCTTGGTCGTCAATAATTATATACGAGCGGTATTGCCGATTGTGTTTCAGCCATTGGTCAATCTCATATCCTTTCCATTGCCAAGTAGAACGAATACCATAAAGGGCAAACAGGTCATCAGGTGTAAACGTTGGCGTGATGTCAATTATGTCACCAGGCAGCTTTCTACGTTCCCATATTCCCCTCATTAACGGCAATGCATTTTCACAAAATCTGCTGTCTTTCCATGATGACGAAATAACAATTTTTGCTTTAGTCGCATTTATCAAATATTCAAAGGCTACAATACAATTTGGGTCAAAGACTGCTCCATCTTTGTCAAACCAATCAAAATTATGGTTTGTGAGATATTCTTCGTAATTGAATGAATGCAACACTCCGTCGATATCGAGGAATATTATAGGACTAATATATTTTGACATTTCTGTTTCTAAATTCTTTTAATATATTGTTTTCATTGTATAAGCTCTCCTTTCTTGTTTATATATTGCCATTTATTGCTAACCCATTCGTGATGTTCTCCGTCTGGCATTGTTTTTTGTCCTCCTGTAAAAGTGATTTTTGCTTTGCTTCCTTCAAACGGAAATGCGAATTTATATTGAGGCTTAACAACTACATTTCCCAATAAATCGGCAAAGCCTATCAATCCATTCTCATCCATGATACGGAAAAGCCCTTCGCGGATATAATCGGGGCCGTTGTCGTATTTGAACACATAAAATAATTCTTTGCCTTGATTGTCTATACAAATAATTCGTGCGTCCGGCTTGTTCTCATAAACAAAGCCGATATTCCGTATGGTGTCTGTTTGGCAAAACTTGTATTTGCCGTATGGCACGATGGTATCACCACGTTCATTCAAATAGCATACCGGGACGCCGATTTCAAGATGCTTTTCAAACGTATGGGCTATCAGGCTACTTTCCAATGACTTGTCCAAACCAAATATACCACTGGGCACATCAAAACGCCAAACTTTACCATATTTGCCATCCAAATAATCAAAAACTTCTTGATTGTAGGCTGCCAGCATAAAGTTTGGCACTCCCAAATAGCAACCAAGGTGTCCGTCATTTTTTAAGGGATAATAATCATTATAATTGACACCGTATTTTTTCCAAAACGGATGTTCTCTGATTTCTCGCTCCTTACCTTCCGGAATAATAAGCTTTATATAAGGATGTCCCTGCCGGATATTAGCCTGTGATAGTTCGGGAGAACATTCGTATTTGGAAATATATTCATACCACAAAGGCAAGACTAAACACAATGTGTCTGCATGCCCCGCCAAGACAATAAGCGTATCACATGAACCAAAACCAACATATGCAGCTTTTAGATAATAGGCTCTCTTTTCCAGATTGTCTATTCGGAAACATCCAGTAGAATCAGTAAGCCAACCTTGTTTAGGTAATTCCAAATAGAAAGGTTTGAGCCTACCAAAGGTATTGTCATGACATCATAAGGTGGAACTTGACGGACGCATTCGCCATATACTTTACCTATGATTGAATATTTTTCAGGTAATTTTGTAGAATCACATGACAATTCTGTTGCTTTTACTTGTATAACAGCCAATAGTAACAAAATAGGAAATATATATATTCTTTTCATAATTTACGCCCCCAAAGATAGCAATAAAGAAGTATCTATTCATTTTGACTATTCCGCTCCAATTAGGTTTAAGCAATTTAACCTTTATTGCCTGGTTTCTTTCCTGCTTAGAGGAAACATTCCATTCTTCATAAGACATAATATTACGCAGAGTAATGCCATGAAACAAAAATCTGTGTTTTACTTGCACATTGATTTCTGTTGACGCTCTGCAGTGCCGTTGTTTTGTTTTTGAAAATGCTTTATCGGAAAAAACGCGAGGAAAAGCGTGCAAACGTAAGGCGTTGACATTGTGTTGTTTGCGTCGATACATGGCTGTTGTGTGCAATAACAACAACCTTGAACAAAGGTAAAAGCGGCTTTTTTTGTTATAAAAACCGTCTTTTGAAACCGAAAAGGCCGTCATCTTGTGTCAAAAAGATGGCTTTTTAGAACGTAAAAGGGCACCTTTTACATTGATAAGTGCCATCTTTGAGCTTCTAATATGCCGCGAAAGGCTGCATGGATGATGTTTTATACGGCAACGGGAAACCTGTTTCACAGGCTTTTCCGTACATTTTCATTTTGACACTTTGCTTGCTTTCGTCTTATTAATCTTACCTTATGACATGCGAGCGTACTACCGTGATAAGACATAAAACTTGTAAAAAAACATTTTAATAGTATAAAACGTGAGGGGCAAAGGTACAACATAACGGAATAAATTGTACTTTTACACCCATAATCTAATTACTATTAAATTAATACTTAACACCTAAGCGAAATGAAAGGCACTGTAGCATTCATCGCAAGCATGGGCATGGCGCTGGCAGCAATATCCTCGTGCACAACGGAAACAGGCGGCAGTCTTACCGTATCCGGACTTGACCCGGCCGCTTTCGACACAACAATCAACCAGAAGGCTGTAAAACTTTACACCCTGAAAAACGCCAACGGCATGGAGGCGTGCATAACAAACTTCGGCGGCCGAGTAGTTTCACTCGTTGTTCCCGACAAGGACGGTAAGCCCACCGATGTTGTGCTTGGTTATGACAACATAGCGCAGTATGCCGACACGGTGAACAGTCCAAGCGACTTCGGCTCGTCGGTAGGCCGCTACGCCAACCGCATAAAGCACGGAAAGCTGACTGTGGACGGCAAAGAATACCAACTGCCGACAAACAATTTCGGGCACTGTCTGCACGGAGGGCCTACAGGTTGGATATACCAAGTGTATGATGTGACCGAAGCTAACGACTCTGTGCTGAAACTTGCAATAACTTCACCCGATGGCGACAACGGCTTCCCCGGTACGGTGAAAGCGGTTACAACATACCGGCTGACGGCCGACAATACGCTTGACATTACCTTCGAGGCCACTACTGACAAGGAAACAGTGGTGAACATGACAAACCATAGCTACTTCAACCTGAACGGCGACCCGTCGAAAGAGGCTATGGACATGGTGCTGTATATCAATGCCGACAACTATACTCCTGCCGACTCGACATACATGACAACGGGGGAAATAAGCAAGGTTGAAGGCACGCCGATGGACTTCCGCAAGCCGCACGCAATAAGCGAGACGATTAACGACACAACGTTCGACCAGATAAGATATGCTTCGGGCTATGACCATAACTGGTGCCTGAACACGTACAAGAACGGTAAGGGTGATGACAAGACAGTAGCTGCATCTCTGTATTCTCCTAAAACCGGCATACTGCTGGAAATGTTTACAAACGAGCCGGGAGTGCAGGTGTATACAGCCAACTTCCAAGGCACAGGCGTGACATGTAAGCACGGCATCAAATACCCCAAGCATGTTTCGGTATGCCTGGAAAGCCAGAAATATCCCGACTCCCCCAACAAGAAAGACTGGCCGTCGCCATACCTGAAACCGGGCGAAAAGTACTACAGTCATGTGGCATACAAGTTCTCTATTAAATAAGAATATATGACCGCATAACCGTATAACCCAATAAACGTAAAACCTTAAACTACAATGAACTGGAATACAAATGAATTCATCTGGCTTGACTGGGCCGTATTAGGCATCGGAGTCGTAGCCATAATATGGGCTGTGTACCATGCAATAGAGAAAGACAAAAGAAGAATGAAGGGGGCAGACAGTCAGGACTACCTCTTCGGAAAGGGTGAACCTTGGTACGTTATCGGTGCGGCAATTTTCGCGGCAAACATCGGCTCCGAACACCTTGTAGGACTTGCCGGCACCGGAGCAAAGGACGGCGTGGGCATGGCACACTGGGAAATGCAGGGCTGGATGATACTGATATTGGGATGGCTCTTCGTGCCGTTCTATCAGTTGCTTAACAACAAGTTGGGCAAAATCATCACGATGCCCGACTTCCTTAAGTTCCGCTACACACAGCGCACAGGCTCTTGGCTGTCGATAATCACGCTCATAGCATACGTGTTGACAAAGGTATCAGTAACAGCTTTCACCGGCGGCATATTCTTTGAATACCTGCTTGGACTGCCGTTCTGGTATGGAGCCATCGGACTGATTGCCATAACGGCTGTATTCACCGTGTTTGGTGGTATGAAAGGCGTGATGACACTCTCCGCCATACAGACACCTATCCTTATTATAGGTTCGTTTCTCGTGCTGTTCCTTGGCTTGAGCATGCTTGGAAACGGAAGCATTACTGAAGGGTGGGAGCAGATGATGGCCGTTTGCAACGCCGCACATGACGGTTTCGGAACAACGCACATGTTCCACACTGACCCTGCCGACCCGATGTATCCGCAGTTTCCGGGCTACGTTGTGTTCCTCGGCGCGTCAATCATAGGTTTCTGGTACTGGTGCACCGACCAGCATATCGTGCAGCGTGTGCTCGGACAGACTAAAGGGGAAGACAACGCCAAGGTCATGCAGCGTGCCCGTCGCGGCACAATAGCCGCAGGCTACTTCAAGCTGTTACCCGTATTCATGTTCCTCATTCCAGGTATGGTGGCTTTCGCCTTGTCGCAAAAGACAGGCAGCGGCATCGTGATGGACATAACAAATACGCACGACACAGACGGGGCATTCGCCATGATGGTTAAGAACATTCTGCCTGCCGGCGTGAAAGGATTGGTTACAATCGGGTTCATCTGCGCACTTGTGGCTTCGCTGGCAGCGTTCTTCAACAGCTGCGCCACGTTGTTTACGGAAGACTTCTACAAACCGATGAAGAAAGGCATGAGCGAGAGCCATTACGTATTCGTAGGCCGTGTGGCAACGGTTGTTGTTGTAATACTGGGTCTTGCTTGGATGCCGATAATGATGAACATGGGCAACCTTTACTCATATCTTCAAGACATCCAGTCGCTCATTGCCCCGGCCATGGTTGCAGTGTTCACACTCGGCATATTCTCAAAGCGGATAACGCCCAAGGCCGGCGAATGGGGACTAATCGGCGGCTTTCTTATCGGTATGTTGAGACTGCTCACCAATGTCATAACCAATTCCGGCAAAGCCGTTATGGATGGCGCATTTTGGGAATATACTACATGGTTCTGGCAAACAAACTGGCTCATTTTCGAGGTTTGGCTGCTCGTCTTCATCATCGTACTCATGGTTGTTGTCTCGATGTTTACGCCCAAACCAAGTGCTGAACAGATTGAAGCCATCACATTTACAAAAGACTACAAGGCATCAATACTCAAGAGTTGGAATAAGTGGGACGTAATCGCCACGCTTGGAGTCATTGCTTTGTGCGCGGCATTCTATGTCTATTTCTGGTAATTATGACGAATAAAGACTAAAAAGATAAAGATGACACGATATTATAGCGAGCATTCAAAAGTTTTCGTTTCCGTTGACTGCATAATCTTCGGATTCGAGGACAGGAAACTGAAACTGCTACTCGGCAAAAGAAAAATGGACCCGGGAAGGGACGAATGGTCACTCTACGGCGGTTTTGTCGATGAAAACGAAAGCCTGGACGATGCCGCGAACAGGGTTCTCTACGAACTTACCGGATTGAAAAACCTATACATGAAGCAGGTTGGAGCATTTGGTGCTATAGACCGAGACCCGGGAGAAAGGGTTATTTCTGTAGCATATTGCGCCCTTATCAACGTAAAAGATTACGACAAGAAACTGCTTGAGACGCATGATGTTGAGTGGGTTAACCTTGAGGACATGCCAAGATTATATTCAGACCACAACGACATGGTAAGGAAAGCCATTGCCTTGTTGCGCAGGAGAATATCCACAGAACCGTTGAGTTTCAACCTTTTGCCTGAAATGTTTACCCTCACACAGCTGCAATATGTTTACGAGGCGATACTCGGTGAACCAATAGACAAGCGCAATTTCAGGAAAAGGATAAAGACCATTGAATACATAGAGAAAACGGATTTCATAGACAAGCTGTCGTCAAAACGCGGTGCAGCACTATACCGTTTCAACAAAGAGGCTTACATGGAAGACCCTATATTCAAACTATAAGATTATGCTTGAAGAACTAAAGGAAAAAGTGTTTAAGGCCAACTTGGACTTGGTCAAACACAATTTGGTGATATTCACATGGGGCAACGTGTCAGGAATTGACCGAGAAAAAGGCCTTGTGGTAATCAAACCGTCAGGAGTTGACTACGACACGATGAAAGTTTCTGACATGGTTGTTGTCGATTTGGAAACAGGAAAGAACGTGGAAGGCGACTTGAACCCGTCATCCGACACACCTACACATTTGGCTTTGTACCGCGCATTCCCTGAAATAGGCGGCGTGGTACACACTCACTCGACATACGCCACGGCATGGGCGCAGGCCGGCAAGGACATTCCCAACATAGGGACAACCCACGCAGACTATTTCCATGACGACATTCCCTGCACCGCAGATATGACCGCTGAACAAATGGATGAATACGAAAAGGAAACCGGAACGGTAATTGTCGAGCGTTTCAAAAACCTGAACTACATACACACACCGGGCGTTTTGGTTAAGAACCACGGGCCTTTCTCATGGGGGAAAAACCCTGACAACGCTGTATACAATGCCGTTGTAATGGAACAAGTGGCAAAAATGGCGTTCGTCTCACTGTGTGTCAATCCTGAAACGACAATGAATCCTCTGCTTGTGGAAAAGCATTTCAACCGCAAGCACGGGCCAAACGCATATTACGGACAAAAAACAAAACAAAAACACTAATTAAACAATACTATGGTTAAAGCATTTGAAAACTTTGAAGTGTGGTTCATTACAGGAGCACAACTTCTTTATGGAGGTGAAGCAGTGGCACAAGTTGACGGCCACTCGAAAATTATGGTAGAGGGACTAAATAATTCCGGACGCCTGCCCATCAAGGTAGTGTACAAGGGTACAGCAAACAGCAGCAAGGAAGTTGCAGATCTCTTCGCCGCAGCAAACAATGAAAAGAAATGTATCGGAGTGATAACTTGGATGCATACCTTCTCTCCTGCAAAGATGTGGATACACGGACTGCAGATACTGCACAAGCCCCTACTCCACCTGCACACTCAATTCAATGAGGAAATTCCATGGGACACTATCGACATGGACTTCATGAACCTTAATCAAAGCGCACACGGCGACCGCGAATTCGGTCACATAATAGCACGCATGCGCCTGCGCCGCAAACTCGTTGTTGGCTATTGGAAAGAGGCCAAGACGCAAGACCATATCGCCGTATGGGAACGTGTGTGCGCCGCATGGGCAGACTCACAAGACATGCTCATACTGCGTTTCGGCGACCAGATGAACAACGTTGCCGTAACTGACGGCGACAAGGTTGCGGCTGAACAGGTGCTTGGCTATCACGTTGATTATTGTCCTTTCAGCGAGGTTATTGAATACCTGAAGAATGTAAAAGATGCAGACGTTGACGCTCTTGTCAACACATATTTCAAGGAATACGACCATGACGCAGAACTTGAAGACAAATCAACCGTGGCATACAAGAAGGTTTGGAACTCGGCTAAGGCCGAACTAGCCCTGCGCGCCATACTGAAGGACAAGGGAGCGAAGGGCTTTACAACAAACTTCGACGACCTTGGCGACGTTGATGTAGAGCATAGCGGCATGGGATTCGACCAAATTCCCGGCCTTGCATCACAGCGGCTTATGGCAGAAGGCTACGGCTTCGGAGCGGAAGGCGACTGGAAGTCGGCCGCACTTTACCGCACCGTATGGTTCATGACACAGGGAATGGAGAACGGATGCTCGTTCCTTGAGGACTATACACTTAACTTCAACGGCGAGCAAAGCGCCATCCTGCAGTCTCACATGCTTGAAGTTTGTCCGCTCATCGCCGCCTCCAAGCCACGCCTTGAAGTGCATTTCCTCGGCATAGGAATAAGGAAGAGCGAAACAGCACGCCTTGTGTTCACATCAAAAGTGGGCACGGGCGTAACGGCTACAATCGTAGACATGGGCAACCGTTTCCGCATGATAGTAAACGATGTCAAGTGCATTGAGCCAAAACCGCTTCCCAAACTACCCGTCGCATCAGCCCTATGGATACCGCAACCCAACTTCGAGGTCGGAGCGGGATGTTGGATTTACGCCGGTGGCACACATCACAGTTGCTTCTCCTACGACCTGACCGACGAATACTGGCAGGACTATGCAGAGATAGCAGGTATCGAATGCCTGTTCATCAACAACGATACAAAGGTGGATGAATTCCGCAAGGAACTCCGCTTCAACGACGTTTACTACATGCTCAACAAGGCGCTGAACTAATTAAGAATTAAGAGTTAAGAATTAAGAAAATATGCCATGCTGTGAACAATGTGGCATGAAGTAATTTTCTTAACTCTTAATACTTAACTCTTAATTGAAAAAATGACAATCTTATGAACAAATATGTAATCGGACTTGACTACGGCAGCGATTCGGCACGCGCCCTTGTCGTAAACGCCGGAACAGGAGAAATACTTGCAACGAGCGTAAAGTATTATCCGAGATGGAAGCAAGGATTGTATTGCGACCCTATGGCAAACCAATGGAGGCAGCACCCCAAAGACTATCTTGAAGTGCTTGAAGCCACTGTCAAAGATGCTTTGGGAAAATGCGAGAATGATGTTGCCGGAAACGTTGTCGGCATCGCGTTCGACACGACAGGCTCTACACCTGCTTTTACCGATGAAAGCGGCACGCCGCTTGCGATGCTTCCCGAATTTGCCGAAAATCCTAACGCGATGTTCGTGTTATGGAAAGACCATACAGCGATAAAGGAAGCCGAAGAGATTAATGCAGCTTGCGCCAAATCAGACGTGAACTACATAAAATACGAGGGTGGCATATATTCGGCTGAATGGTATTGGGCTAAGGCTTTACACATTCTCCGTGAAGACCCGGAGGTGGCCAGGAAGGCATATTCCATCGTGGAATACTGCGAGTGGCTGCCAGCAGTACTCACCGGAGTAAAATCGGCCAAGGACATTGTGCGCAGCCGTTGCGCCTGCGGACATAAGGCTATGTGGCACACTGACTGGAACGGACTGCCGCCCGAAGAGTTCCTCACGTCGATTGACCCGAAACTTGCAGGCTTTCGCGATAGACTGTTCACAAACACAGAGACGGCCGACAAACCGGTAGGTCATCTTTGCAAAGAATGGGCCGACAGGCTCGGACTGAACGAAAACGTTGTTGTTGCAGGCGGAGCTTACGACTGCCACATGGGTGCTGTGGGTGCAGGCGTTACGCCGCACACGCTGGTGCGTGTCATCGGTACATCCACATGCGATGTCATGGTGGCATCGTATGACGAGATTGGCACAAAGTGCATCAAGGGCATCTGCGGCCAGGTTGACGGCAGCGTTATACCCGGCATGGTAGGTCTTGAGGCTGGGCAGTCGAGTTTTGGCGATGTGTATGCCATGTTCAAGCGCATACTTGAATTCCCCGTGCGCAACATACTGCCACAGGCAATAGGCGGAAAACTGCATGAAGAAGAGATAGACAAAGTTGTTGAAGATACATGCGACAAGATAATAGTCAGCCTCACGGAAGAAGCGGAGAAAGTACCTGTAAGCGAAAGCACCATGATTGCCACCGACTGGATTAACGGGCGGCGTACACCTGACGCCAACCAGCTGCTTAAAGGAACAATTGCAGGCTTCACGCTTGGATCCACCGCCTCGCAAATATTCCGCGCATTAGTAGAGGCTACGGCGTATGGCACAAAGGCCATAGTCGACCGCTTTGAACACGAAGGCGTAGTGATTGACAACGTTATCGGCATAGGCGGCATAGCGTTGAAGTCGCCATTTGTGATGCAGACCATGTGTGACGTAATCAACAAGCCTATCAAAGTATGCAACACCGACCAGGCATGCGCCCTCGGAGCAGCAATGTTCGCTGCGACGGCGGCCGGTGTATATGCCAAGGTGGAAGACGCGATAGCCAACATGAACAGTGGCTTCTCAAAGGAATACAAACCAAACCCGGACAACGTAAAGGCTTACACTGAGCTATACAAGAAGTATCTGGAATTAGGGAAATTCACCGAAAAAGAACTTTTTAACAAGTAATACCGATATTGCCGATTGTCTGACAAACAGTCATTTTAGTACGACATGCCGACAATGCATGGCAGAATGCGACATGAAAGGCCGTCTTTTACAATACGAAAGATGGCCTTTTACGTTGTAAAACATGGCCTTTTGCAGCCTTCATCGCTATAAGATCGTAACTAATTCACAATCAGTCGTTTGCGAAAATCGTCTTATTGTAGCATTTACTGTCAATATGGCAGAGCCATGCTATGTGCCGGATGTAAGCTAAAAGCACACTTGTAACAGGCCAGACTGCCGGATATGGCAACAAATAAAGAAGCCGCTCGCTATATCGAACATGCAAAAGGAGCACTGAATGAAACCAAAAACAACAAAAATGAAACGAAAACAAACACAGGCAATACACATTCATACTTCTGGAGTTTTTAAGCTGTCATTTCTTTTGTAATTAATACAAATTTTCTTATCTTTGCCAAAGGATTATGCGGGCTTACGCGGCACAAGAACGCAAACGGGCTGCGGACGCCGCTTACAGAATGCAATAATAAGTTCCGCCATGTCACAGGCATGGCAATACCAACCACATGTTTACTAACGTTTAATACTATTTTATACCAATGAACGACAAAAAATTAATGAACAAGGCTGCTGACAACATTCGTATCTTGGCAGCCTCAATGGTTGAAAAAGCGAAGTCAGGACATCCAGGTGGTGCCATGGGAGGTGCAGACTTCATCAATGTACTTTTCTCTGAATTCTTAGTCTATGACCCTGAAAATCCGTCATGGACCGGTCGTGACCGCTTTTATCTTGACCCGGGGCACATGTCGCCCATGCTTTACAGTGCACTTTGCCTGCAAGGCAAGTTCACACTCGACGAACTGGCTGAGTTCCGCCAGTGGGGTTCTCCTACACCCGGACATCCAGAACGTGACATCAACCGCGGCATAGAAAACACGTCAGGCCCACTTGGACAGGGACACACGTTTGCCGCCGGAGCCGCAGTGGCCGAGAAATTCCTCGAAGCGCGTCTCGGCAAAGAGGTGATGCAGCACAAAATCTACGCATACATCTCTGACGGAGGCGTTGAAGAAGAGATTTCACAAGGCACAGGACGTATCGCCGGAATACTCGGCCTGAACAACCTTATTATGTTCTATGACTCCAACGACATTCAGCTTTCCACAGAATGCAGCGCCGTTATGGACGAGGACACCGAGGCTAAATACAAGGCATGGGGATGGAATGTCATCAAGATCAATGGCAACGACCCCGATGAAATCCGCACTGCGTTGACCGCCGCACAGAAAGAAGAACACCGCCCCACCCTCATCATCGGCAAAACTGTCATGGGTAAAGGCGCACTCAAGGACGACGGCTCAAGCTACGAGCACAGCATCAAGACACACGGAGCACCGCTTGGTGGCGACGCCTATGTAAACACTGTGAAAAACCTCGGCGGCGACCCTGAAAACCCGTTCCAGATATTTCCTGAAGTAAAGGAACTTTATGCTAAGCGTGCAGAGGAACTGAAAAAAATCGTAGCAGAGCGCCGTGCAGCCGAAGAGGCTTGGGCAAAGGCCAACCCGGAAAAGGCCGCTTTGATGAAAGAATGGTTCAGCGGTAACGCGCCTAAAGTTGACTGGAGCGTGCTTGTACAAAAAGAAGGAGCTGCCACACGTGCCGCATCGGCCGCTTGCCTCGGAGTATTGGCAGAACAAGTGCCTAACATGATATGCGCATCGGCTGACCTGTCTAACAGCGACAAGACAGATGGTTTCTTGAAAAAGACAACATCTCTCACAAAGGACGATTTCACTGGAGCATTCTTCCAAGCTGGTGTCAGCGAGCTTACAATGGCCTGCATGTGTATAGGTATGTACCTGCACGGCGGAGTGATACCTGCATGTGGTACATTCTTCGTATTCTCCGATTACATGAAGCCTGCGGTACGCATGGCCGCCTTGATGGAGGTGCCAATCAAGTTTATCTGGACTCATGACGCGTTCCGCGTAGGCGAAGACGGCCCCACACACGAGCCTGTTGAGCAGGAAGCCCAGATTAGACTTATGGAAAAACTCAAGAACCATCATGGAAAAGACAGCGTCCGCGTATTCCGTCCTGCTGACGCGGACGAGACTACTGTATGTTGGGCAATGGCGATGGAGAACACCGAAACACCTACAGCCCTCATCTTCTCACGTCAGAATATAGCCAAGCTTCCGGCAGGAAACGATTATGAACAGGCCCGTAAGGGTGCTTATGTCGTTGCAGGGTCAGACGAAGACTTTGATGTAATACTGCTTGCCGACGGTTCTGAGGTATCGACCCTTGTGGCCGGAGCCGAGCTGTTGCGCAAGGACGGCATTAAAATCCGCATCGTAAGTGTACCGAGCGAAGGCCTTTTCCGCAGCCAAAGCAAAGAATATCAGGAAAGCATACTTCCTTCCGGGGCTAAAATCTTTGGAATGACGGCAGGTTTGCCAGTGACACTTGAAAGTCTTGCAGGTTCAAACGGAAAGGTATTCGGTATGCAAAGTTTCGGCTTCTCCGCTCCTTACAAGGTACTGGACGAGAAGCTTGGATATACCGCCGAAAATGTGTACAAACAGGTTAAAGAATTTATGGAGGGTTAAGTCATGGAAATTAAGACTGTCGGAATAGCTAGCGATCACGCCGGTTTCCCATTAAAGAAATTCGTATTGCAGTATCTGGAACAGCACGGTTACCAGTACAAAGATTATGGTACGTACAGTGATATGAGTTGTGACTATCCCGATTTCGCACATGCTTTGGCCGAAGGAATCGAGAGCGGTGAAGTATATCCGGGCATAGGCATCTGCGGAAGCGGAGAAGGTATGGCCATAACCCTAAACAAGCACCAAGGGGTAAGAGCAGGTCTCGCATGGTCTCCTGAAATCAGCGAACTTATACGCCAGCACAATGATGCAAACGTTATAGTTCTGCCTGGACGCTTTATTGACAACAATACCGCCGGAAAGATACTCGATATATTCTTCAAGACATCTTTTGAAGGCGGACGTCACCAGCGCCGTGTAAGTAAAATACCTGTTTAATAAGGGTGTAAAAACGTAAAAGGCCGCATCTAAGATGCGGCCTTTTACGTTTCAAATATTGATAAATTTACCTGTACATGTTGGGTAAATGAAACTCATAAGTACGGTTGAAAACATCGCATACTTTGTTTATTTCCAAGAACGATGTACCCCCACCCTTGCCGAAACTTCCACTCAAATAGGCAATCTTGTCATCCATGCTTATATAACCCTTTTGCCGTAACATACGCAATGCGGCAAGGAATTGCTGTTGTGGTCCGATTTGTTCATGCTGGGCAACAGGTATTACACCATAACTCAATGCCAGCCAACGCTGCACTTTTTCTTTATAACATATAGCCAAGACAGGATTAGGGCCACGGAATGAGGCAAGATTTCTAGCTGTACGTCCGGTCTTGCTGTCTGTGATTATGCCTTTAACACCAAGCAATTCCGTAGCCTCGATGGCGTTACGTGCCAAAAATTCTGTCACGTCGCAATTGGTACTTATGCTAAAGTCGAAGTCATGGTCGAACATTTTATCTTGTTCAGCCTGTTCGGCAATGGAAGCCATAGTCTTGACTGCTTCCACTGGATATTTGCCACTTGCCGTTTCACCACTAAGCATAAGCGCGTCTGTACGGTAATAAATGGCATTTGCAATGTCTGTAACTTCCGCACGGGTTGGCCTCGGGTTGTTTATCATTGTGTGAAGCATCTGCGTTGCCACTATGACCGGCTTTTTAGCCATGCGGCATTTACGTATAATCATGCGCTGTATGCCCGGAATTTTCTCTATCGGAACCTCAATTCCAAGGTCGCCACGGGCTATCATAATGCCGTAAGAAGCTTCAATTATCTCGTCAATGTTGTCAACCCCCTCTTGGTTTTCAATCTTAGAGATTATTTTTATATCGCTCCCATGCTCGTCAAGGATTTTCTGCACAGCCAGAACATCGTCTTTGCTGCGCACAAATGAATGCGCTATGAAGTCAATGTCCTCTTCAATTGCAAGAAGAATATTGAGCTTGTCCTTTTCTGTCAATGCCGGCAAGTCGATATGTACTCCTGGAACATTTACGCTTTTATGCGAACCAAGCACTCCGTCATTCTGCACTTGCGCAACAACCGCCGGGCCATTAATACCTATAACTTTCATGTCTATAGCACCATCGTCAAACAGGATGTCGTCACCTATATGGACATCGTTCGCGAAATTTTCGTAAGAAAGGTTTAGTATGTCATGCTCCGTTTTCATTTCCGGCCGTCCGAAGATCTTTACCACATCTCCGGTCTTGTAATCAATCGGCCCGTCGTTGTCAGTTGTACGCACTTCAGGTCCTTTCGTGTCAATCAATATCCCGATATGCTTGCTTACGGCACGCGTGTTTCTTATTATCCTCCTAATACCTTCAGGTGTGGCATGAGCCGTATTCATCCTTACTACATTCACACCGGCATCAAATAATTGACGGATGAAATCCACATCACATCTACGGTCGCTTATCGAAGCTACAATCTTAGTCTGTTTCATCTTGCAATTTTATTTGATATTTTTTTAATCGATGCAAAATTAATAAACAAATTCTATAAATGCAAGCCAACAACCAATTAAAATAACACTATCCCTTGAAGTCAAAATTCCCCTCAACCCATTCTCTACGCTTTCCTGCATCTTGTGGATTTGAAACAGACAGGCCAATAAGCCTTACCGGCTTGGCAACACAATCAATATGTTCAATCAACTGCTTGGCCATCGGTAATATGTCATCTTTGTTTTTCAAAGGGCTGGTACTTGTCAAACTTCTTGTAATCTGTGTAAAATCATAAAACTTGACCTTCAATGTCAGAGTACAACCATAAAAGCCGCTTTTATACAGCCTTCTTGAAAGCTCTATTACGATATGGTATAGTTCTATTATTATGGCAGATTTTCTATTTAAGTCCTCATGAAAGGTTTGTTCACAACCAACAGATTTACGTTCTCTTACCGGCTCGACCATGCGGTTGTCTATTCCGTGTGCAAAGCTATAATATATTTCTCCAGACTTGCCAAACACATCCACCAAGTGCCCCAACGAACATTGACGTAATTGTTTGCCGCAGAATATCCCCATCTTGTGCATCATCAACGCAGTCTTTGGCCCTACCCCCCAAAACCTTTCAACTGGCAATGCGTCGATAAAATTCTGCGCCTGCTCCCTGCTTACCGCAAACATTCCGTCCGGTTTATTATAATCCGATGCGATTTTTGCTAAAAACTTATTATAAGATACGCCAGCCGAAGCTGTAAGATGCAACTCTTCCTTTATGCTATGCCTTATTTCTTCAGCTATTTCACAAGCAGACAATTCACAGTGACTGTCCGTCACATCCAAAAAGGCTTCATCTATTGAAAGTGGCTCTATAATGTCAGTATACCTCACGAATATCTCATGTACCTGCATGGAAACTGCTTTATAACGGTCATGATCAGAAGAGACGACTATTAGCTGTGGACACAGCCTCTTTGCCTTTGCCATCGACATAGCCGAACGTACTCCGTACTTTCTCGCCTCATAGCTTGCCGTAGCCACAACTCCACGTGGCCCGTCAAATCCAACTGCGATAGGTTGGCCGCGAAGTTCCGGATTGTCCCTTTGCTCTATGGATGCGAAAAAAGCATCCATATCTATATGGATTATCTTATGTTCAGGCATAATTTAAAAGACTTACTTCCAACGCCAATGTTTCGCCAGCAGATGTCCGAAACGTCCTGCAACCATAGTTATGCGGTTCAGCGAAATCGAATTGCCAAGAACTATCAATACTACCGCTGAAAGTATGAGCATTATACCCACGGAAAGACCTACAGTAAGTCTTTCACCAAAGAGCGTAACACCCAGTATCACAGCTGTTAACGGTTCAAGTGCTCCAAGTACGGCAGTCGGTGTTGAGCCTATCTCATGAACGGCGACAACCATTAGCAGAAGTGAAACGATGGTTGGGAAAACAGCTAAAATAGATGCGTGAAGCCACATGCTCGGAGTCGTAAGGAGTTGTATCTTGGATTCATTACTGCCCAAAAGCGAACAAGACAATATCAACAATACACCTACCAAAAGCACATAAAACGTAAGCTTTACAGATGACATACGCAAAGACGACTTGTTTACAACAACTATATACAATGCGTATGTCAACGATGACAGCATGACAAGCAACACTCCTGTAGTATTAAGCGCGCAACCATCACCGCCGCGGTAAAGCAATGCAATGCCTGAAAGAGACAATAGTATCGACACCACGGTGACAAACGTTATGCGTTCCTTAAAGAACATCGCCATTATGACAGCAACCATGACAGGATAAACAAACAATAATGTGCTGGCTACTCCGGCATCCATAAAATGAAAGCTGGCAAACAATGTCAACGACGAAAGGGCAAACAATATTCCCAATGGAACCAGTACGGCAAACTCTTTCAGCGTAATAGAAAAAGATTTCCGCCCCATTGCCATGAAAATTCCAAGCAATATGACCGCAAGTCCGTACCGATAAAACAACACTGAATTTGTATTTATCCCATAAGAATACAACGGCAATGCTCCGAGAGGGTTCATTCCATAACTGACGGCAGCCCCCACACCACACAAAACACCTTTCAATCTTGAACTCATTAACAACAGATATTTTTTATGTGACGGAAATATAATGGGTGCAAAGATAGTGATTTTAATTATAACAAAAAACTTTGAGCTGTCAAATGAATACATGCCGATTTATAAAAGGCCGCATTTTGACGTGCGACACATGCCAAATCAGCAAGCAAAAGGCCGTGTTTCGCGAGATGAAACACGGCCTTTTAAACATATACTTGAAAATGCTGGAAATAGTAGCCGTAAGCTATGCCAAGACAAAGCACGGCAAGCCCAAATCTATTTCTTGCGATTCTTGTTGGCTGTACGCTTGAACATCTGCCTGTGAAACTTGTCTTCGGCATTAAGAATGTCATACACTTTTCGCGCCGGGAGAATCATTACAAACTTATCATGATAAGTTTTTTGTATCTCTTTCATTTCAATTTCAGCCTCGTCACACATCTTTATGTTTTTCTTGCACTCCGCATCTGTTACAGGCTTTACACGTTTCATGCTTTTTAGCTTTTTGTGTACGAACCTTTGCTTGTCGCGCATCTCGCGGTAAACCGGAAAAAAAACAGACGCCTCTTTGGGTGTCAGGCATGCCTTTTCTACAATATATTGTTCAAGTTCCGCCTGGAAGCGTTCCGGAGTAAACCTCTTGTGTTTGCCTTGCGCATCAACACATAATACAATGCAAAGCATTACCAAAGAAAACAATAACCGCTTAAGAAACATATCACTCATCTGCTATAAAAGAATAATAATCGTCATTGTCAAACATGGCATAGTCTGACATTTCATCCATAATGTAATCCGTATTTGCTGAAATCATGACGCCGCCGAATTCTGTCCCAGACATACTGCCACTGTCCACACCGGATTTGCCCAGACATAAAATACCCACGGCTATCACGGCAGCCGCACAGGCAGCCCATGCCGCAGGACGCATGAAACGCCCAATGTTACGCTTACGCGTATTGCCCATGTGCACGACTTTGCATATCACATCGTCCTGTACACATTCAAAATACCCTTCAGGAATTTTAAACGGCCGACGTTTGCCAAATTTCTGTTCCAGCAAAAGTTCTTCTGTCATAGCATTTTCATTTATACTTATGACGTTTCTTTGTATAAAAAGTTTAATCCATGCGAACAAAATCATTCATGCAGGTGTAAATACTCGGTAATCTTTTTTACTGCGATATGATAAGATGCCTTCAAAGCCCCTTCTGACGTATTCAGAACCGCGCTCATCTCACTGTATTTCATATTGTCAAAATAACGGAGATTGAACACTGTACGCTGCACATCGGGAAGCATAGCCACAGCCTGCATAAGCAAAGCCTGAGCCTCGTCGCCGTCAAAGTATTCATCGGCCATAAGTTTCCCCGCAACTGATATGCCATCATCACCCCCTCCTACTTTCAACGCGTTTTTGCTCTTACGCAGATTGTCAAGAGCCTCATTTATGGCAATGCTGTAAAGCCATGTCGACAGTTTGGATTTGCCTTGAAAAGAATCTATATTGTTCCACGCTTTAAGGAATGTATTTTGTAAAACGTCGTCGGCGTCTTCATGAGTGAGCACAATATACCGTATCTTCCAATACAAGCATTCGCTATAAGACTTTACTATCATTTCAAAAGCCTTAAGCTTAGTTGTTTCAGATGCAAGCAATTTACATATATGTCCGTCGATTTCAGCCATATTTATTCCACATACGGTTTCAACTTCTCTGCCAAAGCTTTATCATATCCGTAAACATCTTGAAAATCAGTGAGCTGTCCGTCTTCACCATAATAAATAGTGAAATATGTGATAAACAACGGGACCGTGGGCTTGACGTATAATGAGTTTACAAGACGTTTTCTGTCTATTTTTTTCTTCACCAACGAGTCATTATCATTTACGAACTGTACCGTCATTGAATACTTTAAACGCTCCTCCGTTTCCGCATCAATATCTCCTAACAAAAACATCGCCAACTCATACGGTTTCTCAACCCTTACGCAACCATGACTCGCAGCCCTCCGCTCACGTTGGAACAGCCAAGGCGATGATGTGTCATGAAGGAACACGGAAAAATTATTGTCGAAACGAAAAATGATTCGTCCTAAAGAATTTTTCGGCCCTCCAGCCTGAATAATATATTGTTCCCCACCCATCAATTTTTCATAAGAAACCTGCTCTGGTGGGAGTTTGCCGTCTTTCTTGTCAAATACAAACATACCCATCTTGTGCATATACTCATAATTGTTGGCAAATCCTTTGGATATGCTTTTTGGCACTATCCATTGCGGATTGACGTCCATGCGTGTTATTCTTGATGCCAATAAAGGTGTTTTGTTTTTAACCGTTCCACAAACTACACGCATCTGCAACATTTTCCCTTCGTCGGCAGCACGCAATGAAAACGACGGGATATTGACTTCTATATGTTTAGCAGGGAAAGGTTGGTTAGACAAACACTTCAACCTCCACCTGCAACGCTCTATGTTGCAGATGATTTTCATGCGTTCGCTATATGAAATCCGCCCATTGCTTAGCCGTTTTGTCAATTTGTCATAAAGCTCGTTGTGCGGCTGCAAATCAGCAAGAAAACAACTCACACTGTCATTAAACGCTTTTGTTACAGCAAGTTCATAAAATGCGTTGTCAGGACGTTCAGCATGCAGTTCGGAAAGATTTTTATATTTTGCTGATATGGAATCTGTTTCAAGTTTCTCAAAGTTATTATAAAAATAGTCCGGATTAATAATCCCGAAACGCATATATGCGGCATAACGGAAATACGCCCTTGTTAGATTATATTCCAATCGCGCTAAAACCACATTTATATTTTCTCCACCATCTACGCCAACATGCAGTTGACGGATACGCTCCATATCTTCCTGTATCTCAGCTATCCTCAGCATCCCTAAACCTAGCCCATACGCTGAAGCTTGGCTGATTATTGAAAAAAGTGTGTCTGTACGGCTGTACAGCCCGTTGCGGTTAATCCAGATAAAAGGGTTGTTGCCCGAATAATATTTACTTACTTGCTGTTCGGCAGACGATATGAAACTGTCATCTCTTATCTGTATAGCAATATTATCCCGGATTTTATGAATGTCAATACGGTAACGCTTGTCTTCCAATTCAGAAAAAGCGTCCAACGTAAGTCCTTTGTTTGGATTGCCCACTTTCTTATGACAAGAAGACAACATAAGAATAAAGAGCAACAAAACGGCTGCTATTCTATACAAAACAAAAGAGTGCTAAACAGTAAATACTTGTTATTTGATTGATATTTTCCTTGTAGTCCTACCAACCTTTACTATATAACAACCTTTTGGCAAGTTCAAATCATAATACCAATCCTGGCTACCGACCTTAATGCTCATGACACGCACGCCTGCAACATTATATATGTGCATGGTATCACCCTCAGCCCCAGTAATGTGTATTTTTGAAGCCTTAACTGAAATATTGACTTCCTGATAATCAAAATCAATTATTTCTACCGCTGAAGCTGTGTGACTATATGCCGGAATGACAAACGATAAAGCCACAACAAATGGTATTATGAGTAACTTTTTTGTCATAAGTGTTCGATTTATCAAGGCAAAGATACATTAAATTTATTACTAATCAAAATTTAACGAAAGTTTTTTACACTTTTATACGTCAAAAACTTCCATTTCATTGGCAAGGTATGTATTTGGAAATATCGAACGGGCTTCTTCAAGTAAATTATTCTCATTTTCGTAACGGGCTGAAAAATGTCCGAGAACGAGTTTTTTTGCTTGAGCTTTAAGCGCCACTGTTGCAGCTTGGCAGGCAGTACTGTGATAATATAATTCGGCCCTGTACTCATTCTCGTTTGCGTAAGTGGCTTCATGATAAAGTAAATCAACACCAAATAATGATTTGTATAACATTGGAATATACTTCGTATCGGAACAATAAGCATAAGAGCGCGGAGGGTCACTTGGCGTTATTAAGCGTGAATTGGGAACCACACTCCCATCAGGCATCACCCAGTCTGCTCCGTTTTTTATATTGTTTCTGTAGCATTCTGGAATATTATAGAAATCTATCATATCCCTTCGTATATGTGGCAATGTCGGTTTTTCGGAAAACATATACCCACAACAAGCGATACGGTGGTCAAGAGGTATTGACTTTATGACTACGCTTTGATCTTCATATACAACATCCTCACGGGCAGTATCGACACTGTGAAAAAAGACTTCATATTCCAATCCTTTACAAAAAAAATCCATTTGCATATTTAACATTTTCTCAAGCTCTTTGGGTGCATATACATGTAATGGAGCTGTGCGTCCAAGCATGCCGAATGTGGAAATCATACCAATCAACCCAAAGCAATGATCACCATGTAAATGGCTGATAAATACAGAAAGAACTTTATCAAAATGTATCTTCGCCTTCCTAATCTGGATTTGCGTGCCTTCTCCACAATCCACCATAAAGGTTTTGCCTCTCACTTCAACAATTTGCGAAGAGGCAAAATGCCTTAAAGTTGGCAATGCGCTCCCACAGCCAAGAATGCGGACTTTAAATGGTTGCATATAAACGTTTGATTTTTTTATTTGTCATTCTTCACATCGGTTATTGTGATGATATGTTTTTTTATGCGCTTATAACCATAAATGCCTTTGTCATTTTCCAAATACAACGAATCCGGTCCTAACTCATAAATGTCAAATGTATCGGGTGTAAGTATCAACTTGCCATTCAATATTTTCCATTCGGAATAGGGAGTTGGCTCTCCCGTATTGCTTATGACAGCCCCTCCCTCTGCTATCTCAAACTTTTTTTCAAGGCTGCTCCATGTACCAAGTAAAGATGTAAGGTTTATGACCTTTTTGGCAAACATCTCTTCATTTAAGCCTTCTGCCTTTTCTCCTATCACTGCAATTCGGTCTTCCACAAAAAGGCCTCCTTGTACATTTGCACAAGTGTCAACACCCTCAAGTGTATAAACAATGGTGTCACCTTTGTCTGTAACAAGCTCAAGTGTGTGCATCGCCGTTCCCTCTCCACATTGGCCGTAAACCGTAGAATCAACAACTGTACTATCACCAGCGTTTTTTATTATCGGAAGATTTTTTTTCTTATCGGCACAACCTATAACAACCATTGCGCACAATGATAAAAATAGAAACTCAAATGTTTTCATTTCCTACTCGCTTTTATTGTTTTTCAAATCCTTTCGCTTCATTCCATAGTTTATCCATTTCTTCTAAACTCATGTCTTTCAAAGGTTTGCCTATTTTTATCGAATGGTCTTCTATATAATTGAAACGTCTTATAAATTTTTGATTGGTATGCTCTAACGCGTTGTCAGGATTTAAATGATAAAGCCGTGCTGCATTGATGACACTGAAAAGGAAATCTCCCAACTCTGCTGTCGACTTTTCATTATCTTCTTTACGTAGTTCCGTCTCGAGTTCGTCAAGCTCTTCACGTACTTTCTTCCAGACATCTTTTTTGTCTTCCCAATCAAAGCCTACATTTCTTGCTTTATCCTGTATTCTATAAGCCTTTATTAAAGAAGGCAATGCGTCGGGAACACCTGAAAGGACTCTTTTATTCCCGTCTTTTTCTTTCAACTTGATTTGTTCCCAATTTTCTGTTACTTTATCTGCTGTATCAGCTTTTACGTTTCCATATACATGAGGATGTCTGAATATAAGTTTGTCTGCCTCACCATTGCATACATCAGCAATATCAAACTGGCCAGATTCACTGCCGATAAGAGCATAGAAACATACATGCAATAATACGTCACCAAGTTCTTTGCAAACATTTTTTGTATCTCCCTTCATCAGGGCGTCACATAACTCAAACGTCTCCTCTATGGTATTTGGCCTAAGACTTTCATTTGTCTGTTTCTTGTCCCACGGGCATTTTACACGCAAAGTATCCAACACATCAAGAAGCCTGCCGAAGGCTTCCAATTTTTCTTCTCTTGTATGCATAAATAACATTTTAATAATGCAAATGTAGATATTTTCCATGAATATTTAGTAAATTTGCATCGTTTTTTATTGAATAAAATAATATCACAATATAAAAATGGAATTAGCAAGCAAATACGCCCCGAAAGAAGTTGAAGCGAAATGGTATCAATATTGGCTTGACAATAAGTTGTTCAGCAGTAAACCTGATGGTCGCAAGCCATACACAATTGTAATACCTCCACCAAACGTCACAGGAGTTTTGCATATGGGACATATGCTTAACAACACAATCCAAGACATTCTTGTCAGACGGGCAAGAATGGAAGGTAAGAATGCGTGTTGGGTGCCAGGAACTGACCATGCGTCCATAGCGACAGAAGCAAAGGTCGTCAACAAGTTGGCGCAACAAGGAATAAAGAAAACCGACCTTACACGTGACGAGTTTCTTAAACACGCATGGGACTGGACTCATGAGCACGGAGGAATAATATTAAAACAGCTAAGGAAACTCGGTGCCAGTTGTGATTGGGACCGTACAGCCTTCACAATGGACGAAAAGCGTTCTGAAGGGGTTATAAAGGTTTTCTGCGACCTTTATAACAAAGGGCTTATCTACCGTGGTGTACGGATGGTCAACTGGGATCCAAAGGCTAAAACCGCACTTAGCGACGAAGAGGTTATTTACAAAGAGGAACACAGCAAATTGTATTATCTTAGGTATATGGTCGTGGAGGAGCCTGGGAAATATGCAATTGTGGCGACAACACGTCCTGAAACAATAATGGGAGACACAGCCATGTGTATTAATCCCGATGACCTCAAAAATGCATGGCTGAAAGGCAAACACGTAATAGTTCCGCTAGTAAACCGCCAAATACCAGTCATTGAAGACAGTTATGTGGATATTGAATTTGGTACAGGATGTCTCAAAGTAACTCCCGCACATGATATCAATGACCATGCTTTAGGCTTGAAACACAATCTTGAAACAATTGACATATTCAATGATGACGGCACAATATCCGAAGCTGCCGGTCTGTATGTTGGCATGGACCGCATGGATGTGCGCACGCAAATAGAACAAGATTTGAATGATGCCGGACTGATGGAAAAAGTAGAAGACTATACAAATAAAGTCGGCTTCTCTGAAAGAACGAACGTACCCATAGAGCCAAAGCTTTCAACGCAATGGTTCCTGAAGATGCAACATTTCGCAGATCTAGCTCTTAAGCCTGTTATTGATGACGATATCAAATTTTATCCTTCGAAATATAAGAATACATACCAGCACTGGCTTGAAAACATAAAAGACTGGTGTATCAGCCGACAATTGTGGTGGGGGCATCGCATCCCTGCGTATTATCTTCCTAACAACGCAGGATATGTGGTTGCTGAAACTCCAGAAAAAGCGCTTGAACTGGCCAAGAAAAAATGCGGCAACGACAATCTTACTGTATCTGACCTGCGCCAAGATGACGATTGCCTTGATACATGGTTCTCATCATGGCTTTGGCCCATATCGGTATTCGACGGAATAAACAACCCTGAAAATGAAGACATCAAGTATTATTATCCAACTTCCGACCTTGTAACAGCGCCTGACATTATATTTTTCTGGGTGGCTCGTATGATAATGGCCGGGTATGAATACCGTGGTACGATGCCTTTCAAAAATGTATATTTCACAGGCATTGTACGCGACAAACTCGGCCGTAAGATGAGCAAAAGCCTTGGCAACAGCCCCGACCCGATTGAGCTTATAGAGAAATTCGGGGCTGACGGCGTGCGTATGGGCATGATGTTGTCTGCACCTGCGGGAAACGATATATTGTTTGATGAGAGCTTGTGCGAACAGGGACGAAATTTCAACAACAAGATTTGGAATGCCTTTCGCCTTGTAAAAGGCTGGGAAGTAGCTGATAAAAAGCAGCCAAATGAGAACAAGATTGCGGTAAAATGGTTTGAGGCAAAACTAAAGATAACAAATGCCGAGCTTGACGATTTGTTCAAAAAATATCGCATATCAGAAGCGCTTATGGCTGTATACCGCCTCTTTTGGGATGAATTCTCAAGTTGGTATCTTGAGATGGTGAAACCGGCTTATGGGTCGTCTATCGACCGTGAGACATACGATATGACGCTAACTTTCTTCAACAATTTGCTGAAGATGCTCCATCCGTTCATGCCTTTCATTACAGAAGAATTGTGGCAACACATATATGACCGCAAAAACGGGGATAGCATCATGTTAGATCGCCTTTCTATCTCTGCCCCGACTGACGAAGACAAGAAACTGGCAGACGACATTGAGTGCGTAAAACAAATTATAAGCAATGTCAGGACTATAAGAAACCAAAAGAACATATCGCCAAAAGAAAGTCTTGAATTACAAGCCATAGCAGACAACAAATACGCTCTTTACAACGATGTCACAATCAAGATGGCCAACTTGGCAGCAATAAACATTATGAATGAAAAGGCTGCTGATACGGTACAATTCATGGTCGGCACAGACGAATTCGCAGTACCTGTAGGCAATCTGATTGATATTGCTGCTGAAATAGAGAAACAAGAGGCACAACTGAAACACCTCGAAGGCTTCCTTGCTGGAATAAACAAAAAGCTTGCCAACGAAAAGTTTGTAGCCAATGCACCTGAAGCCGTTGTAGCGTTAGAAAGGAAGAAGAAAAGCGATTCGGAAGAAAAAATCGCCGCTTTGAGACTATCTTTAGCTGAATTGAGGAATAAAAAATAGCACAACGGACATTAAAACCGTGCCGGAAAACCGCAGAAGCAGGCCGACACGGTTTTAATTCTTAGAAGAACATTTGCAAAATCAAGTAGAATGAAAACATCAAAATTCTTGCCAAAAATATTTTTGCTTATATCGTTAGCGATATCTCATGTTTTTATTTCATGTAACGATGATGAAGGGAATTTTGAAGAGAGTATGGACATTCCCGGTCTTACAGTACCTGCCAAACAAACAGTTTTCATGTATTTGCCCTGGTCTGGAAGTGGTTTATACTATAGCTTGCGTAAAAATATTGAAGCTTTTGAAAGTGCCATAGAAAACAATCATGGTACAGATGGCAACGCTTTGATTGTTTTCATATCTCAAGACAATCAGAAATCAAATCTTATAAGAATTTATTATAGGGATGGAGAAAGTCAGCGTGACACATTAAAACAATATGATTTCAGCTCATGCGATTATACAGAAGCCGAAGGCATTGCTGAAATTATAAACGATGCCAAAGCAGCAGCTCCTGCTGAAAAATACGCAATGGCCATAGGATGCCATGGAACAGGCTGGATTCCTGTCGGCACAAATGTCGGCACCCGAGCTGCCATGATAAATATTGGCAAAAATCAAATGCAACAGACACGCTATTTCGGTACAGGCATCAGAGATGACAACACTTATCAGACTGACATTGCCACACTTGCCGAAGGCATTAGGGAAACGGGGACAACAATGGAATATGTACTGTTTGACGATTGCTATATGTCGAATATTGAAATTGCATATGAACTGAAAGATGTCACTAAACACCTGATTGCTTCAACATGCGAAATAATGGATGTAGGGATGCCTTATGAGAGAATCGGCATCAGCCTTTTGAAAAACAACTACAAAGACATAGTTGATGGCTTTTATGATTACTACTCAAACTTCAGCACTCCGTGCGGAACAATCGGAGTGACAGACTGCCGCGAGGTTGAATATATGGCATATATCATGCAACAAATCAATGCTGCCTATCCCGATTTGCAATGCGATATAACCGACATACAAGACCTTGACGGATTTGAAAATACGATATTCTTTGATTTTGGTGATTATGTCTCCCACCTATGCAGCGACCCGTCTTTGCTGGCTTTATTCAACGATCAGCTTGAACGCTTAGTTATTTATAAGGCAAATACAGAAACTTACTACACTTCAATGTATATAGCTAAGCAATATCCTATAAACGCATTTTCCGGCATTACAATTTCCGACCCATCAATTAACAAAAGTATTGCCAATGTTAAACCGCAGACTAACTGGTACAAGGACACTCACTAATAATAAACTTGCATAATAATTATAAAAAGGGATTATGCCATCACGTGTGACATAATCCCTTTCTTTTTGTCGGGGCGACAGGATTCGAACCTGCGACCACCTGGTCCCAAACCAGGCGCGCTACCGGGCTGCGCTACACCCCGAAAAACGTACCTTCGTTTTGCGGATGCAAAGGTACGTTTTTTCTATAAAACCTGCAAGTTTTTCAAGAACTATTTGATTATACCTTGTTCTACAAATATCTTTTTCAAAGCCTGCACTCCACGCTCAACTTGTTCTGTTGTATGAGTTGCCATAAGGGCAAAACGTACCAGCGTATCTTGTGGCGCACAAGCAGGGGGAATAACCGGATTGATAAAGACACCTGCGTCAAATGCCAACTTTGTAACCAAGAATGTCTTTTTCACATCACGTACATACAATGGAATGATAGGACTTTCCGTATCACCGATTTCAAAACCTTCTTCCTTGAAACGCCTCAAGGCATATTTGGTTACATTCCAAAGTTTCTCTATTCTTTCAGGCTCATTTTTGATAATGTGTAAAGCTTCCATTGCTGCAGCTGTTGCAGCCGGAGTGTTCGAAGCACTAAATATATATGTACGGCATGTATGGCGCAAATAATTAATCGTATCCTTGTCGCCTGCAATAAATCCACCTATGCTGGCAAGACTCTTTGAAAAAGTACCCATTATAAGGTCAACATCGTCAATCACTCCAAAATGGTCGCATACGCCCCTGCCCTGTTTGCCAAAGACACCCAGTCCGTGAGCCTCGTCAACCATCACTGACGCATTATATTTCTTTTTAAGACGGATTATCTCCGGCAAATTAGCCAAGTCGCCTTCCATTGAGAAAACGCCGTCAACGACAATCAGTTTTATTGCCTCCGGCCTACACTTCTGCAATTGCTTCTCAAGGTCTTCCATATCGTTATGCTTGTATTTCAAGCAAGTCGCAAATGAAAGACGGCGCCCATCAACAATACTTGCATGGTCGCGATCGTCACATATTATATAATCCTCGCGTCCGCAGACTACAGCTAAAACTCCGGCATTCACAGAAAAGCCTGTAGAGAAACACAAAGCATCATCCTTATGCTCAAACGCGGCAAGTTCCTTCTCCAATCTGACGTGAAGGTCAAGCGTTCCGTTCAAGAATCGACTTCCTGCACAACCGCTACCATACTTGTCAAGCGCAGCCTTCGCCGCAGCTTCAACGCGTGGGTCTCCAGTGAGTCCTGTATAGGCATTCGAACCAAACATAAGCACTTTGTGCCCTTCCATTTGCACTTCTGTGCCTTGCTTGCCTGTTATTTCACGGAAGTAAGGATAAACACCTGCATCCATGAACTTTTGCGGCTCACGATAACTTTTGTATCTCTCTTGTAATAATCCCATAATTAAATAAAGGTGCAGTTTTACTACATTAAACGGTTTTGTCAGCGTGTGATGGAATGAGTTTTTGTCTTATACTACAACATCAAGCCACACTGTCACTTCCTTAATTAAATCAGGCTGCAAAGATACAAAAAAATGGTGAACGCATAAGAAAAAACGCGGAAAAGTGTCGTAAAAATGAAAATATTGTCCTGCTGAAAATGTATTTATATCGAATATTATTAATTTTGCAGCACATATGGCGGCAAAAAAGAAAATTTTATTCATAATGAATCCTATCTCGGGAAATGCCAAGAAAACAGGCATTCCTAAGATTATCGAAACAACTCTCGATACGAGACTTTTTGACTTTGAGATCGAGCAGACAAAATACGTCGGCCACGCTTGCGAACTGGCCGACAAAGCCAAAGATAATGGATATGACGCAGTTGTCGCCGTTGGAGGTGACGGTACCGTAAATGATGTGGCAAAGGCTCTCACACATTCAGAAACGGCGCTTGGCATCATTCCGTGTGGCTCCGGAAACGGGCTGGCCCGGCATTTGATGCTTCCTATGGATATAGCAAAGGCCGTTGAGGTAATAAATGCTTTCACTATACATGACCTAGATTACGGTGTCATCAACGACATTCCCTTCTTCTGCACTTGCGGCATGGGGTTTGACGCTTTCATCAGCATGAAGTTTGCCGAATCTGGCCGACGAGGCCCTGTTACATATCTGGAAAACATACTGCGCGAGGGAGTGAAATACAAGCCGGAAACTTACGAGATAAAGGACGAGAGCGGTTCTTCCTTGTGTCGTGCATTCCTTATATCATGCGCCAACGCTTCACAATATGGGAACAACGCCTATATAGCACCACAGGCATCAATGAGTGACGGCCTGCTGGATGTCATCATCATGGAACCTTTTGACATTCTCGATGCTCCGCAAATCAGCATCGACATGTTCAACAAAACGCTCGACAAAAACTCCAATATAAAGACTTTCAAAACCAAGCACATACAAATACACCGTCAGAAACCAGGCTTTATTCATTATGACGGAGAACCTGTAATGACAGACAGTGACGTGGACATATCAATAAGAGACAAAGGCATAAAAATCATAATAAACCCTTTTGCCGACAAAACGAAAAGAATGCCGAATGCGATGCAAAACGCATTCAGTGTATTTTTCAATGACATCTTCAACGCCAGGACAGACAAAAAACTTATGTCATCTGACGACAAGACAACAAAAGGATAAGTTATAAAATCAACAAGTGGCAGGTTTGCAGTTTGCAAACCTGCCACAAAACAATCAACCTATATATTCTTTCACTGCATCAGCGCACCGTTCACCGTCAATTCCGGCAGAAACGATGCCGCCGGCGTAGCCTGCACCTTCCCCACATGGGAAAAGGCCATGCAAACGGACATGCTGCAACGACATGTCGTCACGCAGAATACGGACCGGTGACGAAGTCCTCGTCTCGGCAGCAATGAGCACGGCCTCGTTGGTAAGGAAGCCCCGACTAGACTTGCCGAAAATCCCGAAAGCGGTTTGCAGACGTTTTCCCACGATTGGCGGAAGCCAAAAATGCAGAGGACTTGAAATCAAACCGGGGGCATAAGAACTGGTTGGCAAATCGTAACTAAGCCTTGAGCGCGTAAAGTCAACCATGCGCTGTGCCGGAGCTGTCTGCCGCATGTTGCCCTGTTGCCAGCACGTCCGTTCCAACTCCTCTTGAAAACGCATCATGCAAAGAGCATCGCCGGATTCGTCAAGATCTTCAGGATGCACCTCGACAACCATCCCACTGTTCGACCACTTTGAACCACGGTTACTCGGACTCATGCCATTTACAACTATCTGTCCCGGCCCAGTTGCGGCAGGAATGACAAAGCCACCGGGACACATACAGAATGAATACACGCCTCTCCCTTCAACCTGTGTGACGAAACTGTACTCTGCCGCCGGCAACCAGCGTCCGCGCCCGTACTTGCAGTGGTACTGTATCCGGTCAATAAGTTCGGAAGGATGTTCCAAACGCACACCAACAGCAAGTGCTTTGGGCTCAATCTCTATGCCGTTGTCATAAAAATAACGGTATATATCGCGTGCCGAATGTCCTGTTGCAAGTATTACCGGGCCGCGGAACTCTTTTCCCCCACCAGTCTGCAAACACTCCGCCTTTACTCCGACAACAGTCTCGTCTACGTCAAGCAAAAGCCCTGTCATTTTCGTTTGGAAATGAACCTCACCGCCACAACTTATTATCGTGTTACGCATGTTCTCTATAACACGTGGCAGCTTATCTGTTCCTATATGAGGATGAGCATCAGCAAGTATCGAAGTGGAAGCCCCATGCTGACAGAATACATTTAGAATTTTACGTATATTGCCGCGTTTCTTACTGCGCGTGTACAGTTTTCCGTCCGAATACGCTCCTGCGCCTCCCTCACCAAAGCAATAATTGCTTTCGGGGTCAACCTTGTGCGTCTTCGTGATTGCAGCTATATCCTTCTTCCTTTCACGCACATCCTTTCCACGCTCTATGACAATAGGGCGCAGCCCAAGCTCTATAAGCCGCAGCGCAGCGAACAGCCCTCCCGGCCCACAGCCGACAACAATCACAGGCTTCGCCGACGAAACATCATGATATTCAATGTGTTCATACTCATCGTCACAAGGCTCTTCGTTCACATACGCCCTGACTTTCAGGTTTACATATATCGTCCTTTGACGCGCATCGATGCTACGGCGCAACACCCTTACATGTGTTATTGTCCTGGCATCAAGCCCTTTGTCACGGGAGATGTGTTCCTTTATAGTCGTCTCATTGGCCGCCTGCTGTGGAAGCAGCCGCAACTGATACTCGTAAATCATATCTTTTAATTAAGAATGAAAAGTGAACAATGAAAAATCCATTACTCCAATACACCGGATTTTTCATTACTCATTATTAATTATTTATTTTTCAGATGCTTGTCAAAAAACTCCAGTACACGCTGTTGCGCCTTGACACCGCACGAATGCGGTATAGGCCACAGTTCGGTTTCGAGGTTCTGCCCTGCTTTCTGACTGTCCCATACATCATGCATTATCTTGAACGCCTTTTCAACGCCCGGCACCTTGAACAGCTTGTCCTGCGTACCGTTTATAAACAAAGCAGGCTTCGGGCATGCCAAGCTGGCTATGTGGGGATAGTCTAGATACTGGCGAAGCGCCGGTATGCAATTGGCAAAGCCTCCGTTTTCCTTCCGTCCGTACTTCCACGTCATCTGCACGTCCGTCGTCACCATCCAGCACACAGCCGCGCTGGCGGCAATCTTGTCAGACATGGCCGCCAGCATCCATGCGCGGTAAGCCCCCATCGAACAGCCGGCGCAGGCTATCCGCGACGGGTCCACTTCCGGCAAAGTGGCAAGGAAGTCGGTCGAGACGATGTCGTCATACGTCATGAACGCGCTGAGGTCACGCCCGTACATCATCATGTTACCGGCTATTATGTCATACTTGCTCCTGTCCACGCCTTCCTTACGCCCACGCTCGCCCCACATCGGAGCGTCCGTTGAAAAGACGACATAGCCGTGACGGACAAGATAGTCGCCGAAAAACTGACCTTCATAGAGGTCGGCCACCCACTTGTCGGCATCGGCAATGACAAGTGAATCGTCGTCGAACGGACGTATCATCTTTTCCTTCCCAATGTACAGATGCGCCCCGTGGTCGTGCAACAGGTTTACCGCAGGAAACGGCCCTTTGCCGTCAGGCACAAGCACATATGCCCTTACACGGTAAAAATCGGAAAGGTTGAACTCTATCTTGCGTGCCGTGTATCCGTCACGCCGCTCCTCTCCCATCACCGTCATGTCATAGCTCTTCGGCGCCGGAGGCGGTGTCATCATGCACTCCAGCACTTTTTTACGTGCTGTGTCCTTCCATTCGCTGAAATCCTTTGTATCGCTGTTGCCCCATGCGAGGGGATATGTCAGTTGCGCCAACAGCTTGTCTGCATAAACGGGAAAATCCTTGTAAAACTCGTAATGCTCCCTTTTCTGCGCCGAAACAACAGTGAAGGTAAATAAAACCGAGATGAATAAAATACTACGTTTGACTTTCAATAATGACATCATCATATCTGTTTTAGTGCAAAATTAACGATTTTACGGACAAACAAATGTAAAAACAAACAAAAAAACATACTTTTCAACATCAGAACGGGCTTAGCGACATAAACCGTGTGCTGCGCAAGCACTGGTTTATAGCAACATTTCATCAAACCGGAAGTGTATAGTTCCTCTGCCCAAAATAGACACACAACACCAACACGATTGTCCTTCTCATCCATCTGAAATCACAGATATTGTATTTACGAATCGGAAAACAAAATGCGAAACATGACCTTTTACGCTACAAAATGACATGTTTTGTAAGACAAAAAGCCGTGTTTCATACAGTAAAACACGGCCTTTTGCAAATCGGCCATTATTCAATCATACCATAATAACTTGCCCAACAGATTTCGGATGAAGTAAGAGCAATTTATTTTTGCCAAAATAAAATTCCACACATAACGCTTACAAGCGACAAATAAAAAACGGGATGCTTCTTTGAAACATCCCGTTTCTTTCGAATACGTATGGTATTACAAACTGCTTTCAAGTTGGTTAGAACGGCAAGTCGTCCTCACTTCCACCTTCTTGTTGTGGGGGAAATGGTGTTGCTTCTGGCGCAGAAGCCGGTGAAGCTTCACCCTGTACAGGCATAACAGGGGCAGGCTGTTCAAAAGGTGCCGGCTGAACCGCAGGCTGTGCAGTATTAGGGTCTATACGTTCTACCTTCCATGCACGTATCTGATTGAACCAACGGCCTTGATACTCATGGGCGTCAATATCAAAACTGACACGTAACTCATCACCAGTCTGTATGTTAAACAACTGTATCTTATCGGCTCCAAATACGTTGAAACAGCAACGGCGTGGATATTGGTCATGTGTCTCAATAACAAAATCCTGAGACTTCCACGAATTGCCGGTTCTTGGTGATACTCCCTCCCTTGCCGGGACAACTGCTATGATTTTACCTTCTATTTCCATAATGCTTCATTAGTGTTGATTATTTTTTTTGATTGCGAAATTAGTAAAATACTCGCGAATAAAGAAATTTTTGCACATTTTTTTTGTTTCGCCGCATGCTTTTTCGTATTTTTGTGTCCAATTAAGAAGCGGACAATAAAGGGCAACGGATGAAAACCGGAATACAAGAAACAAGCCGTTTCAAGTAAACAGGCATGAATAAAAGCCCGAAAAACAACCAGATTAATATAGAAACCTAATTAAAATAAACATCAACATAATGAGACTGACCGTATCAAGCACATCCTTGGCGAGCCGCCTGTCGGCCCTGTCAAAGGTTTTCAACAGTAAAAATTCAATGCCAATATTGGACTGCTATCTGTTTGATGTCAATGAAAACACCCTGACTATAACCGCATCAGACAGTGAGAATGTCATGACTACGCAACTGCAGCTGGACGATGTCGATGGCAAAGGAACATTCGCAGTCAACAACCGCACCATACTCGATGCAGTGAAAGAATTGCCGGAACAACCGTTAACGTTAGACGTAGACATGTCATCATATGCAATAAAAGTTGTCTATATGAACGGCATCTACAACTTCACAGGACAAAGCGGCAACGAGTTTCCACGCCTGCAGCTGCTGAACGACAACGCGGCATCAATCGTCATTGACTCCAAAACACTGGCAAATGACATCTCACGTTCTGTGTTCGCAACTGCAAACGAAGAGTTACGCCCTGTAATGAACGGCATATATTTCGACTTGACAGCAGAAGCTTTGGCTATTGTTGCCAGCGACGGGCACAAACTTGTACGCACACGGAACAAAACAATAAAGCAGGAAACGCCGATGTCGTTCATCATGCCTAAGAAGCCTGCTACACTTCTGAAAAGTGTATTACAGAAAAATGACGACGAAGTGCTGATACGTTTTGACGAGCGGAATGCCTCAATAAATTTCCCCGGAGGAACATTATTGTGCAGACTGATTGAAGGCCGGTATCCGAACTACAACTCCGTAATACCGCAAGACAACCCCAATCGCATGACAATAGACCGCATGGTGCTTATCGGAGTCATACGGCGCGTATTACCGTTTGCGAGCGACAGCAGTCAACAAGTACGCCTCCACATAGAACCGGGCAAAGCCGTCATATCGTCAGAAGACATCGATTTCTACACAAGCGCCAAAGAAGAAATCGTATGCGACTATGCAGGCATTCCTATGGACATCGGTTTCAAGGGTACTTCACTCATGGAAATACTTGGAAATTTGGACAGCGAAGAGGTAGAGCTTCAGCTTGCAGACCCAAGCCGTCCATGCCTGATACTTCCAACACAGCAGCCGGAAAATGAAGATATATTGATGCTCATAATGCCAATGCTGCTTAACGACTGATTTTATTTTCAAAGTATATAGGTTGAAGTCATGCTGTTTTACGGTTAACAGACACACGGTTTTAAACATAAACCGTAAATCCGTAAGGCCGCATGGCTTCAAAATTATACTTTACAATGCGATAAAGACAGATGAAACTCAACCTTACAAAACCGCTGGTTATATTTGACCTTGAAACAACAGGACTTGATTTGGTTAAAGACCGCATCATACAGATATCATATATAAAGGTTTATCCAGACGGTAATGAAGAACGATGCAACTTTTTCGTCAATCCGGGAAAGCCGATACCTGCCGAAGTGTCACAACTCACAGGCATAACAGATGATATTGTCAAAGACGCGCCTGTGTTCAAAGACTTGGCTGCCGGACTTGAAAAAGAATTCAAAGGATGCGATTTCGCAGGGTTCAATTCAAACCATTTTGACATCCCTATGCTTGCGGAAGAATTTTTACGTGTAGGTATAGACTTCGATTTCGGCAAATGCCGCCTCATAGATGTTCAGACAATCTTCCATAAAATGGAGAAGCGAAATCTTGCCGCTGCATACAAATTCTATTGCGGACGCAAAATGGAAGACGATTTCACTGCGCATAAGGCCGACGAAGATACAGAGGCAACTTACCGTGTATTGCAAGGTGAACTTGACATGTATGCACCTGGCAGGCAAGAAGAGCCGGAACGTCAATTGAACAATGACATGGACGAATTGGCCGAATTTTCAAAGACAAACAACAATGTCGACTTTGCCGGACGAATTATATGGAAAGAAATGAAAGATAAAGACGGAAATATTCTGCTTGACGCTTCTGGCAAGCCACGGATGTATGAAGTGTTTAATTTCGGCAAATACAAGGGATGGGGAGTTGCCGATGTTCTCCACCGGGACCCAGGATATTACAGCTGGATGTTAAGCAGTGATTTCACATATAATACAAAGCAGGTATTGACTCGCATCCGGTTAAGGGAATTCAATAAGAACTAAAGATTTAAGGAAATAAGTTTCAAAAAACAATAACAGGCTTTTATCAGCTCCATTAAAATGTTGAAAGGTAAGAAAATAGTTCTCGGAATAACAGGAAGCATCGCTGCATACAAGGCTTGCCTAATCATACGCGGCCTCATAAAAGAAGGTGCAGAAGTTCAAACTGTGATAACACCTGCGGGAAAAGAATTCATTACTCCCATTACTTTGTCTGCGTTGACACATAAACCTGTAATCAGTGATTTTTTCTCCCAACGTGACGGAACATGGAACTCACATGTAGATTTAGGTCTATGGGCTGATGCCATGATAATAGCTCCATGCACAGCAAACACGATTGGGAAAATGGCTAACGGCATAGCCGACAATATGCTGATCACCACCTACCTTTCAATGAAGGCACCAGTGTTTGTCGCACCGGCAATGGACCTTGACATGTATGCACATCCGTCAACCCAGCAGAACATTGAAAAGCTGCGCTCTTTCAAAAACATCATAATTGAACCCCAAAGCGGTTTCCTTGCAAGTGGCCTTGAAGGCAAAGGTAGGATGGAGGAACCTGAGACCATAATAAGGGTCTTGGATGATTTCTTTTACGAAAAAAAAGCACAGTTCCAAGGCAAGCGAATTATGATTACAGCCGGGCCTACTTATGAGAAAATCGACCCGGTAAGATTCATTGGCAACTATTCAAGCGGCAAAATGGGATATGCCATAGCCGAGGAATGTGCAAGACGAGGAGCGGAAGTGATATTGATAAGTGGCCCCACAAGCCTTGAATGTTCGAAAAAGATAAGGCGTATAAATGTCGAATGTTGCAAAGAAATGTACAATGCGGCAATTGATGAATTTAAAACTTGCGACGCAGCAATATTATGTGCAGCTGTTGCAGACTTCCAACCCACCAATGCCGTAGAACGGAAAATCAAGCGTGAAAAAGACGATTTAATTATAAAACTAAGTCCTACGCAAGATATAGCAAAAGAATTGGGACATAGAAAAAACAACAATCAAAAGCTGATAGGTTTTGCATTGGAAACGGACAATGAAGAAACAAATGCTAAAGCCAAGCTGAAAAAAAAGAATTTTGACTTCATTGTGTTGAATTCCACACGCAACAAAGGCACCACTTTCCGTACAGATGACAACCAGATAAAAATAATAACAGGCACAAACATGAAAGAATTTGAAAAGAAAAGCAAAGTTGAAGTCGCCCGTGACATAATAGACGAGCTTGCGACATTGCTGAACAAATAACCTAAACGTAAAAATGAAACCGCTATTAACCATAATATGCCTTTTCGCCATTCTTACAGGAATTAACGCCCAAGAGCTGCAAGCCAAGATTACCGTCAACCACAATCAAATACAAGGCACAGATGCGAGTGTATTTGAAAACTTGCAACAGACGCTTGAACAGTTCATAAACGACAGGCAGTGGACATCTTTGCAATTCCAAAAGAACGAAAGGATTGTGTGCAACTTTAATATAACGGTAACAAAATACGATCAATCGGCCAACTTATTTACCTGTACCGCACTGATACAGGCAAACCGACCAGTTTACAATTCGGCTTATACTTCTACTCTATACAACAACCAAGACGCTGATTTTAATTTTGAGTTCGCCCAATTCGACCAGCTTGAGTTCAACGAAGAAATGGTTGATAATCAGCTTACGGCGCTTATAGCATATTACGCATACCTTATTATCGGGCTCAACCTTGACAGCTTCTCTCCTATGGGAGGAGAAGATGTTTTACAACGTTGCTTAAATCTTGTAAACAATGCGCAAAACCTTAATTTTACCGGTTGGAAGGCTTTTGACAATGACCGCAACCGTTTTGCCATAATCAATGACTACATGGATGGTGCAATGCAGCCTTTCCGGCAATTCCAATACGACTATTACCGCACAGGACTTGACGAAATGGCAAACAATGCTGACCGCGGACGGACAAACATATCCACAGCCATACAAGAGGGACTCAAGAAGGCGCATGAAAACAAACCTTTAAGTTTGCTGCCGCAGATATGGACCGACTACAAGAAAGACGAACTCGGCAATATATATAAAGGTAAAGGAACTCCAAAAGAGAAAGAAGCTGTCTATGACGTTCTTTTCTCCATAAACGCATCACAAAGCAATTATTGGGACAAGATAAAAGAATAATCCATAAGACAAAACAATGCTGAAACAACTATATATCAACAATTTCACGTTGATTGATACGCTCGACATACAATTCAGCCCAGGTTTTTCCGTCATCACGGGCGAAACTGGCGCAGGCAAAAGCATTATCCTCGGAGCCGTAAATCTGCTTCTTGGGCAACGTGCGGATGCGAAATATATCAAACAAAACACAAAGAAATGTATAATTGAAGCCCACTTCGACATCAGCAGGTATGAGATGCAAGGCTTTTTTGATGACAACGGCATTGACTACGACGCGGAAGACTGTATCCTTCGACGCGAAATCAGTTCCACAGGGAAAAGCAGGTCATTCATAAACGACACACCTGTTCCATTGACTTTAATCAAGAATATTGGCGCACAGCTAATAGACATTCACAGCCAGCATCAGAACCTGTTGCTGAACGAGGAAAATTTTCAATTAAACGTAATTGACATTATTGCAGACAACAAGGCATTGCTTTTGAAATACAAAAACAAGTTTTCCGAGTACAAGACAACCAAGCAGATAATAAAACGCCTGCAAAACGAAGCTGATGAAAATAAGAAGAACGAGGATTTTATCCGCTTCCAATTGCAAGAACTGTCAGAAGCGAAATTGACCCACGGCGTCCAAGAAGAACTTGAACATGAAAGCGACATGCTAAGTCATGTGGAAGATATAAAAACCACATTGTATAATGTCGAAAACATTTTCGTACGTGAAGATGCAGACGGAAGCATACCCGACAAATTGAAAGAAGCTACCCGTTCTCTCGATAACATCACAGGAGTTTATCCTGAAATAAAGCCTATAGCAGAAAGGCTGGAAAGCTGCTACATAGAATTAAAAGATATCTTGCAAGAGGTAAGCACCGAATCTACCAACATCGACTTTGATCCACAACGTCTTGAAACAGTAAACAATGCCTTGGACAAAATTTACACACTTGAAAAAAAACATAATGTAGCAAGTGTTGACGAACTTCTTTCCATCCAAACCGAACTCGAAAAAAAACTTGACAGGATAGACAATGGCGACGAAGAAATTGCCGCCATGCTTGAGCAAGAGCAGAAGTTGGCTGATGAATGCGGACAACTTTCCGCCCAATTATCATCTTCAAGGGCCAAAGCAGCAAAAGATATAGAGCGAGAAATACCCGAAAGGCTTATACAGCTCGGCATCCCTAAGGTCCGTTTTGCAGTCAAATTAGAACATAAAGAACTAGGAGAAGACGGCTGCGACCGTGCGTCTTTCCTTTTCAGCGCAAACACAAGCACCCCAATGCAACCTGTCGCCCAAGTTGCTTCTGGAGGTGAAATCGCACGTGTGATGTTGTCTCTTAAGGCCATGATAAGCGGTGCCGTAAAATTGCCGACAATCATATTCGACGAAATAGACACAGGTGTCAGTGGCAAAGTAGCCGAAAAGATGGCCGACATAATGCAGGAAATGGCACACTCCGAACGGCAAGTAATAAGCATAACACATCTGCCACAAATCGCGGCAAAAGGTTCTACTCATTACAAAGTATATAAAGAAGAAGGGATTAATGGCACCATAAGCAAAATGCAAATACTCACAAAAGACGAACGCATAGAAGAAATAGCGCAGATGCTTAGCGGTACAGAAATAACAAAGGCGGCTATAAGTAATGCCAAAGAATTACTTAAACAACAATAACAATTTTAGGATGAAACGAATAAATACATTAATAGCAATAGCAGTAATAGGCTTGATCCAATGTCTGGCACAACCGTCGTCTGTAAAAGACGCGGCCAAATCTGTATTCAAACTTTCCACCTACAAAGCTGACGGCTCGCTTTTGGCTGAAAGCAACGGAATATTCGTATCGGAGGACGGCACTGCCGTCAGTTCACTGAAGCCGTTTCTTGGAGCAGACAGAGCCACGATAACCGACATGAAGGGCAAGCAGGCAGAAGTTTCACGCATACTTGGAGTCAACGAGATTTACGACATGGCGAAATTCAAGGTTGAGGGCATAAAGCCAGAACCTGCACAAATAGCCGTAACACCAGCAAAAAGCGGCGAAGAGGTATGGCTCATAACATACAAGGGAAAAGCCACGCAGACGGTTGCCACAACAGTGAAGAGCGTGGAAACATTTATGGACAAATATGCATACTACATTTTCACCATGCAAGCGCCAGACGGTACCAACGCCTGCCCTTTCGTAAACAAGCAAGGGCAAGTCATAGGAATGCTGAAACCATCCAATACATCTACAGACACGCATGCAACCGACGTAAACTATGCCTTGACCCTGCAAACAAACGGTTTCGCCCTTAACGACCCATTGTTAAAGCAAATAGGCATTCCGCCTGCTCTTCCAAAAGACGAAGAACAGGCCCTTCTTACACTTATGATGGCTGAAAGCGCAGACTCAGTTAAGCGTTCTGCCATAGTCAGTGACTTTGTAGCACAATATCCCAACCGTGCCGACGGATATTCAGCAATGGCACGCATACAAGTCTTGGCAAACAAGTTTGACGATGCAGCCGAAACAATGGAAACGGCTATCAAACAAGCCGACAACAAAGACGAAGCACACGCCGGATATGGGAAAATCATATATGACAAACTTCTATACAAAGCCGATGTGCCATACAAGGCATGGACTTTTGACAAGGCCGAAGAGGAAACAAACAAGGCGTATGAAATAAAGCCGTTGCCTACGTACCGTCACCAGTTGGCGCAAATCACTTTCGCAAAAGGCGATTACCAAAAGGCATACGACGAGTTCACGCAACTGTTAAACACAACTATGCGCAATCCTGAACTGTTTTATGAGGCAGCACAATGCAAGACGATGCTGAAAGCGCCACAGCAGGAGGTCATCGCACTGCTTGACAGCGCAATCAACAACACCGACACATTGCGCATACGCGAAACTGCGCCGTACTTCCTTGCCCGTGGAGACGCATACAACGCGATTGACAGTTTCCGCCAAGCTGTATTTGATTACACTCGGTATGAAATCTTGTCCGGACAACGCATGAACTCACAGTTTTATTATATACGCAGTCAAGCGGAAATCAAAGCCAAGCTTTACCAACAGGCATTGGGCGACTTGGCCGCTGTGATAATACTTTCGCCCGAAGAACCGACTTACTACGCAGAAATGGCATCACTGCAACTAAGGGTTAACATGATCGACGAAGCCATAAAGACCGCCGGTAAGTGCGTTGAGCTTGCACCTGAATATTCAGATGGATATTTGTTACTCGGCCTTGCGCAGGTAAGGAAAGAAGATACAGCCACCGGTCTTGCCAACCTTGAAAAAGCCAAGGAACTCGGCAATCCACAAGCACAGCCGCTCATAGACAAATATTCTAAAAAATAACAGGTTGCAACATTATATCCGCCACCAACATGACGGTGAAAGGCACGAAATTTGTCTTTCACCGTCTTTCATTTTACACAAAATCTTCGCATAGGCAAGTTATGCTTATACCTTTTTCCAAAAGGTCATCTTTCAGTTTACAATATACGGCAAACAAGACGCTGAAAGGACGCATATCGAGAGCCCAAAGGCCATATATTACGATGCCTGACGCAATGACTTGACATTCAACAACTTAATAGCTTCGCTCTTTATGCGATGCAAATACATCGGTATCAAGCCGTGCAAGCAGTCCGGCTTTAATCACCATGCACCTAAAATGCCGTTCAAACGCATTGCATAAACATTATATTGAACAAACCAAGGCAAACGTCCCAAAATGGTTTCCTTGAAAGGCATTTCGATAATCAAATGCGCAGAAAAAGAAAGAAAACGTTATATTTAGACATTATTTTTCAAAAATAATTGTCATTTTATTTGTTTTTCGCACTAAAAAGTGTATCTTTGCAAAAGTTTTCTGCAAGCTAATGACAGATAACACAACAAAATAACAAATAAAAGTCAATAGGTAAATTATGAACGCAGCCAAAGTAGTAGAGAACCTTAAGCAAAGGTTCCCCAACGAGCCGGAATATATCCAGGCCGTAAGTCAGGTATTAGGAACGATTGAAGAGGAATACAACAAACATCCTGAATTTGAAAAAGCCAACCTCATCGAACGCTTGTGCATCCCTGACAGGGTAATAGAATTCCGCGTTTCATGGGTTGATGACAAAGGCAATGTCCAGACCAACATGGGCTACCGTGTGCAGCACAACAACGTAATCGGCCCTTACAAGGGCGGTTTGCGCTTTCACCCGTCCGTAAATTTGGGCATACTCAAATTCCTTGCTTTTGAACAGACATTCAAAAACTCACTTACCACCCTTCCGATGGGAGGTGCGAAAGGTGGTTCCGACTTTTCTCCGCGAGGCAAAAGCGACGCCGAAGTTATGCGTTTCTGCCAGGCATTCATGGCTGAGCTGTACCGCCATATCGGAGCCAACGTTGACGTCCCTGCCGGCGATATTGGCGTAGGCGGACGCGAAGTCGCATACATGTTCGGTATGTACAAGAAACTTACGCATGAATGGAGCGGCATACTTACAGGTAAAGGCATTCAGTTCGGAGGTTCGCTTATCCGTCCTGAAGCCACAGGCTACGGCAACGTTTACTTCCTTGTGAACATGCTCAATACACGCGGAATCGACATCAAGGGCAAGACGGTTCTCGTAAGCGGTTCAGGCAACGTTGCACAGTACACCATTGAAAAGTGCATCGAACTCGGTGCAAAAGTATTAACATGTTCTGACTCTGACGGCTATATTTACGACCCGGACGGCATCGACCGCGAAAAGTTGGATTACATCATGGAGCTTAAGAACATAGAGCGCGGACGTATAAGGGAGTATGCCGAAAAGTACGGAGTTAAGTATGTTGAAGGCGCAAAGCCTTGGTTTGAGAAAGCCGACATAGCACTTCCTTCAGCGACGCAGAACGAAATCAACGAAGAAGCGGCTAAAGCCCTCGTTGCTAATGGCGTAATCGCAGTAAGCGAAGGTGCGAACATGCCTACCACACCCGAAGCAATCAAAGTTTTCCAAGATGCCAAGATTCTCTATTCTCCTGGCAAGGCGGCAAATGCCGGAGGCGTAGCCGTTTCAGGATTGGAAATGAGCCAGAACTCCGAACGCCTTAGCTGGAGCAGAGAAGAGGTCGACGCAAAGCTTCACGGCATTATGAACAACATCCACGAGAACTGTGTAAAATACGGAACGGAGCCTGACGGTTACATAAATTATGTCAAAGGTGCAAACATTGCAGGCTTCCTTAAAGTGGCAAAAGGAATGATGGCACAAGGCATCGTGTAATCATCCAAACTTTGTAAGATTAAAGTAGAAGGCACTGTATATCAGTGCCTTCTATTGCTTTTAGCCACGCCAACGTGTTAAATTTTCATAAACCAGCGCAAATATTTCCTTTTCGTCAAAAAGAAAACAAAGTCTTGAAATACCTTTGCATGCAAAAAAACAAAGATGTTTAGGACACCTTTAACAACCAAACGGACATTTTTAGTATTAGTTGCAGTTTGCATCTGTTTTTTCACCGCACTTGACTTGCTTTCGGAAACACCGCTGATTGGCAAGCTTGACAAGGCAGACAAGGCCGTCATGGTGGCCCTTAACTTTGATGGTGGCTTTGCCCTTGACCGGTTTTGGTATGCTGTTTCCGCAAAAACGACTTGGATTCCAATAGCCATAGCACTGCTAATGTCGTTTTCATACGGCAAGCAAGATTGGCTCATCCCTGTTTTCATTGTTGTCGGGCTAGCATTGACCGTAACCGTTGCCGACCAGATTTCATCTTCGTTCATAAAGCCTTATTTCTCACGCTTTCGCCCCTCGCACAACGATGAAATATCCGGCTTGCTGCATTTTGTCAACAATTACAAAGCCGGGAGATACGGTTTCGTTTCAAGCCACGCGGCTAACGCTTTCGGAGTGTTGGCATTTCTTACACCAATCATGCGCCACAAAATATCGATTGTTGTGCTTGCAGTATGGACATGTATGGTAAGTTATTCACGCATATACCTCGGCGTTCACTATCCCGGCGATATTATAGGTGGGGCTTTAGTCGGCTTTACTTCTGGTTTGGGTGTCCAAATTGCAATGCAATGGCTATACTTCAAATTAAGAAATGGATACAATAGGATGTTGGCTACAAGTGGATTGAAACTTTGTTTCAATCCACTGTATGTAACAATTGCTGTAATAGGCACTGCCATTTACATCCTTTTATACAACTTCGGGCAATCAACAATGCTGCCAAACATCATATCCGATTACATCGCAATGATGTATTGACATTCCATGAATCGATACATTAATGTACGAAAAAGGCCGGTTGCTTAATGCAACCGGCCTTTTTCGTACATTAATGTGATATCAAAGAAAAAATGTTTACAACGACAATGCCTTGTATTTTGTTGTGAATACAACCTTAGAATCGTCATCCTTTTCCATTGTAAAAGGTATGAACTTTTCTTCGCCTGGAGCCAGTTCATAGTGTACGGCGTCACCAGACCTTACACCATCAACATACATTTCAACTTTGCCTGTATCCATAATCGTACCGTTGTTCTTGACAGACACGTATACAGTTTTCTTGTTCTCGTTTAAGCTTTCTTCCTGCTTGGCAAGTGAAAGGTCGAAGTCTGCCGCAAACTCGTGAGCGTAATTAAGCATTCCTGATACTCCAGACTTGCTGTCCTTGTATCCGACGCTGTCCTTTATCTTGTCTTTTGCCACATACTGCGGACTTGTTCCACCGACAGAAATCTTAAACTCGCCTTTCTCCACAACCCTGTCCATATGGTCGTTAAGCAATGAAATCTGATAAGGAGTAAGTTCAAAATTTACGATTTTTGACTCACCCGGCTTCAAATGAATGCGCGTAAAGTCCTTTAATTCCATTACACGTGTCTTCACACTTGCATACATGTCCGTTACATACAGCTGCACAACTTCATCACCTTCGCGCTGACCGATGTTCTTGACCGTTGCCTCAACAGCAACATTACCATTCTCTTTCTCAGCAATTTTGAGTCCGGAATATTCGAATTGTGTGTAACTCAAACCGTAACCGAAGCTGTAAAGCGGATAAAACGGCATATCTGAATACTCATAGCGACGGCCAGAAGTCTTGAAGTTATAGTAAAGCGGCAGCTGTCCTACATGGCGTGGAAATGTCATTGGCAGGCGACCAGCCGGATTATAGTCGCCGAAAAGTACATCTGCAGTTGCATATCCACCCTCTTGCCCGGGGAGCCAGTTTACCAATATTGCCTTACAAAGTTCAGAAGCCTTGGTCAAATTATACGGGCGTCCTGCCTGTAAAACCAGTATGACAGGCTTGCCTGTCGCGCAAACGGCTTCAAGCAGCTCTTGTTGTTTTCCAGGCAAAACCAATGTCGAATAATCATTGTTCTCACCGGATGTCTTGTAAACATCTGTGGTTGATTCACTGGTGGAGCAGTCGCCAAGCACCATTACAACTACATCGGATTTTTTTGCGGCCTTAACTGCTGCCGGTATCATTGTTGCGTCATCACCTGTAAATTCGCAACCCTTTTCAAAAATAACTTCTGTTCCATTGCCTACAGCCGCCTTTATTCCCGTAAGAACTGATTTCAACTGTCCGGGCTGAAGCTTCGGAGTATAATCTCCAGGCTGCAAATCATCAGCTCCCGGGCCGATAACGGCAATCTTGCCAACTGATTTTGACAATGGCAATATCGCTTCCTTGTTCTCCAACATCACGATTGACTCTCGTGCGACCTGACGCGCCAAAGCTTTATGGTCGTCCGAATTCCAGCCCGGATAAATCTTGTTCCAATCCAATGATTTGTTAGGTTCCTTCTCGAACAATTCATTGCGGAACATCATACGCAACATAGAACGGCACACATTGTCAAGATTTTCCATATTTATGCGCCCGTCCTTTGCCGCCTGTATAACCTCCTTGTCGTTATAAGTGTCACCGCAGTTGGTGGCAATTCCTGCCGCCAAAGCCTGATTGGCAGCCTCAATCTTGTCCTTTGCCGTATAATGCTTGCGCGCCGTAAGGTTGCCTATTGCTCCGCAGTCACTGACAATGAAGCCGCTGAATCCCCACTCTTCGCGTAAAATATTTTGTAGCAATTCCTTGCTTTTTGCAACCGGCACACCCATATAATCAGAGTAAGCCATCATTATAGACTGACAATCATAGTTCCTTATTACATGACGGAACGGCACAAGGTGAACTTCACGCATTTCACGTTCAGACAAACCTATATCGTGAGAATCGCGTCCACCTAACGGCGCACCATGTCCTCCGAAATGCTTTGGAGTAGTGAACAAGCCTTTAGATTGGTAGCCCTTTATCCATGCACCTCCTATCTCGGAAACCAATACAGGATCTTCACCAAAAGTCTCTTCGCAACGTCCCCATCGTGCGTCTTGAGCAACATCGAGCACAGGAGACCATGCCTGCATGGTTCCTGCGGCAACCGTTTCGTCGCCAATCACCATGGCCGTCGCCTCAGCAAGCTTTTTGTCAAACGTAGCACCCAATGCTATGGCTTGTGGGAAGATGGTTGCACCGCTGCCATACGAAAATCCATGAACAGCCTCTACCTTTGTTATTGGCGGCACATATAAATGAGGTATGCCAGGTATACCCCATCCCTCGCGTATCAGTTCCATCTTGTCTTCCGGCTTCATCACGCCGAGCAGGCTCTCGACACGCTGTTCAACAGGCAGTTTCGGATCCATATAAGGAAGATCGGTTTTGTTGCCTTTACGGTCAGTCATTTCTTTTTTGGCAAGTACCACCGACACCTCTTTTAGAGAAAAAGGCTTCATTCCGTTTGCACAATTAAACCCGAAACGGATATGCGCTCCGTATTTTGGCTCAAACTTAAGCACACAGTTTTTGTTATCGCCTTCTACAGTGTAATTTACAGGATCACCCAAATTCATCGGGTCATAAGTCACAAACACTTCAAGCTGCTTTTTCAAATCGTTTTTCGACAGTCCTTGTGCCTGTAAATCAACCTCACAGACGTCTCCTGGAGTCTGGAGTGTAAACATAAGCCACTGTTCGTTTCCCAACTTGGACTTATCCAAGCTCCACGCTGTTTCTGTTTTTTTGTCAAAAGCGAAAGACGCTTCTTCCTGGTTTGTCGATGCCGAAACTGACGAGATACTTGTCGTCTCTTGAGCCATGACGCAAGAACATGCCAGCATTCCAACACAAAACAAAAGATGTTTCTTAAATTTCATAATTACTTTTAGGTTTAACTTAGGTTTATTTTCTTGCTACAAAGTAAACTTTTTGACATTAATAAACACACAAAAAGGCTATTAATTACAAATTAAAATATGGTTAATGCTTAATCCATCAACAGATTTTGCGACAAACAACAATAATTCAGTCAGTCAACAACAAACTGTGACGCAAAAATCTTTCAATATCCCAATGCCGGCATACATCTGCGTTACTTGACACAAACAAGAAAGACGGAACACTGTACAATAATATAAGTACGTGCTCCGTCCCTCAATAAAACCGTTCTGTCAATATGTCCTAACTGGGTAAAACAGGAAACATATTCTTTGCCTTAAACCGACATATCATTTTGTTACGCGGAACCAGTCTGCATCAATCCAGCCACGATTGGCCTTACCTGCCGGTTCTGCGGCAACAAAACCCATCTTTGCGCCAATCCATTTACCTTCACGCATGGTGAACTCTTTACCGGCATTCTTATACTTCTTTCCGTCAAGACTATAGTAGAAATTGCACTTACCGGCATCCACCTTCATACGCAAATATATGTCTTCGTGTATTCCTGGCTGATAATCAATTGTGTCGACAAACGTCGGCTTCAACGTTGCGATAACCTCAACGGTCTCGGCCTTTCCCTTGTCGGCGCTCTTGCATGTAACCCTCTGCAACTGGAACTCGTCACCAACACGTTTCACCACGAGTGCCGAATAATCAAGCCCCATCATTATCAATCCGCCAAATTGATTTTGGTCTTTCGCGGTAAAGCGGATTTTCGTCGTAGCCGTGAACTTGTCTGCCGGGGTTTTCTGCAACAGGAGATTGGGAACTTCCCACAAATTCACAAAATCCTCGCTCACCTTATGCGTATAAATTCTAAATGTGCCAAAAGCCGTAGGCATGCCGAACATCTGGCTGTAATTGGCATGCCACTGCCACTGCTTGCCTATAAAAGGAGAGTTGAATTCGTCGCTCTCAGCAGGGTTCTGCACCTCAACCTTTGCTGAAGTCTTAGGCTTACGGTAAGTCATTACCGGGTCACCACAATAATCACCGTCCTTGTCCACTCCCATAACAGGCCAGTTGTCTTTCCACGTAACAGGCTGCAAATGTACTACGCGGCCATAGCAGCCCTTGTCCTGAAAGTGAAGGAACCAGTCTTCACCGAAAGCGGTATGCACCCAAGCTCCCTGATGAGGGCCGTTAACACTGCTTTTGCCCTGTGCAAGCACAATCTTGCTTTCATACGGACCGTAGACATTCTTCGCTCGCATGGCAACTTGGAAACCTGTCGGCACACCTCCTGCCGGAAACATTATCCAATACCATCCGTCACGCTTATAAAACTTCGGTCCTTCCGCAGTACGGCTTTCTGTTCCGTTGCCATCGAACACAATTACGGGGTCACCTATAGCCTTTGTACCGTCTGCCGAAAGTTCGCGCACAACGATAACAGATGCGAAGCGCGAGCGGCTGTTTGCATAGGCATACGTAAGATAACAGCGTCCGTCTTCATCCCAAAGCGGTGTCGTATCAATCATGCCCTTTCCGGGAATAACACACAAGGGCTTGCTCCATTCGCCTGCCGGGTCTTTTGCCTTTACCATCATGACGCCATGGTCAGGGTCCCCCCAATAGATGTAAAACTCTCCGTTGTGATGACGTATTGACGGAGCCCATACCCCGTTTCCGTGTGAAGGCTTGTCAAATTCCTCTGTAGGATATTGCGTCTTGAGGGCATGTCCGATTATTTCCCAGTTCACAAGGTCTTTCGAGTGCAATACCGGCAACCCTGGAATACAATTGAACGAACTTGCAGTAAGGTAATAGTCCTCCCCTACCACGCAAGCATCAGGGTCGCTGTAGTCGGCGTTTAAGACCGGATTGGTATACGTTCCGTCTCCATTGTCAGGACACCACACTTCTGATTTGTACTGTGCATTGGCAAAGAAAGGGAATAATGCCAATGCCAACAAGATTTGTTTTTTCATGTGTTTTTATGTTTTTTGGTTTGTTTATTTATTCTTTCTAACGGTTTAAAAGCCAATACCTTAACAGGCGTTCCGTCCTCCATGTCATATCACTTTTACAAAATTGTTTTCCATCCTGTCAAACTTCAGCCTATAGTTAACGTCATGCACGATGTGCATGAGCATGGCCGGTTCGGTGGCTGGAGTATTGAATGAGTTTGCCACATGTCCCATGGTACGCCTTACATTAATTTCCACGCACGGATGCAGCAGGAAACCGTTTCCGCCTTCTTTTGCGACAACCATCATGTCAACACCCAATGGACCGGAATAATCACGGAATGCGCTTTCGGAAAAATATCTTTCAAGCCTACGCCTTACATCCGACATAACCTCGCCCGGCAAATAACGGCGAAGCCGTGCGGCCTTTTCTTCTTCCGCAGCGACAATGTTGCCTGTATAGCTGCCCTTGTTTGTCTCAAACAGCGACAGCCCTACATATTCCACACGCCCGTCACCATAAGCATAAAACTCATAAGCAAAGTCTTTTACCTTTTTATAATAAGGCTCAACCATCACACCGCCTTGCCTCGCAATAGTGTTTGCCACCCAGCCTGCAAAGGATGTACCCCATTCGCCGTCAGCATAGCGTACCCCTCGTCCACTGCTGCTCCACAAAGCTTTTACAACCACAGAGCCATGCCTGTGCAATTCTTCATAAACACCGTCCACAGTATCACAGAAACGGCTTTCGCCGCATGTCACATCTTCAATACCACTGCGCACCCAGGCAAGCGCATCCACAGTGTTGCGTCTGTCGGCCAAGCTGCGTATATACGCCAAATAGCCGTCTGAAGGCAACAGGCCGCCATCAACACCTGCATCAACCAACAACTGCCTCACAGCCCTGTCCCATCCCCACGGAACATAACTCGTAAACGTCAAGCTTCGTAGTTCCTCAGGCGTAATGAAAAGCACTTCGGCATGCGGCAAACGGCATTGCAACAAGGCCTTGACGGCAAACGGAACATCGTCAACCAATACAAAGTCACCGTCTTCAGCCCACAAAGCTGGCAGAAATCCAAGGTTTGTCTTGAATTCCTGTATCGCATGAGGCAACGACACGCGCACGGTGTCAGCAGCCAAAGCCATTTCATGTTCGGGATTAAAGATATGCAGCTTCACTTTCAGAAAAACTTTTCCGATGCAAAGATAATGCAAACCGAGCGCAATGCAAAAGAAAAGTGAGAGAAACGAACTTTTCTTTTCATTGCAGATGTGCAGCTTATCTTATGTAAAGCTAATGCAAACCTGACGCGATGCAATATATTTTTATGATAAGTCAAAAATGCCAAATGCCTTGCAGGATGTTTATAATGGCGGCATCAGCACCGATTTCTTTTAAATTCTTCATTCTGTAAGCACATGTTTTCGGCCACTTTTACCGTAGCGCGTAAACACCTGTAAATCAACAACTTACTAACACTTCTGCAAAACATGGCATATTGGGCTGCAAAAAGCCATCTTTTACATAGCAAAAGTCCACATATTACAAGCCCAAAGGCCACCTTTTGAAAACCACTTGATTTCGACACGTTGAAACACCGCCATCAAGTCGGCCTTTCGCCACACATAGGCCATTTCTAAAAATAAGTGAAAAATATGAGTTTTTGTAATGTTCGGTTTGCAAATAAAGAAGAAAATATTATCTTTGCAAAAGATATTTACACGTTGCGGACAATGAATGGTTTTCCGCAGCAGTGTCTGTATTCTCATCACACCTGACCGATGCATTAAGCATAAAGCAAATTGAAAAAAGAATGGAAGCCTTCTATCGCACCCATACTTATCTGGTAGAACATACCAACGTTCCTGTACGCCGCCTGCTTATGGACGAAATAAACTGGAACGACAGGCTCATTGGCATAAAAGGCACACGGGGCGTGGGGAAGACTACATTCCTGCTGCAATACGCAAAAGAGCACTTCGCTCCTAACGACCGGCGCTGCCTTTATGTGAACATGAACAATTTTTATTTCCAAGGGCACGGCATAGCCGACTTCGCAGGCGAATTCTGTAGAAACGGGGGCAAGGTGTTGCTGATTGACCAAGTTTTCAAAGAACCAAATTGGAGCAGCGAACTGCGCAGATGCAATGACGAGAACCCTGAGCTGAAAATAGTATTCACGGGGAGCAGCGTGATGAGGCTTAAAGAGGACAACCCTGAACTGAACGGCATTGTAAAGAGCTATAACCTGAGAGGGTTCTCCTTCAGGGAATTCCTGAACCTGATGGCAGGCACTGATTTCCACGCATACTCGCTTGATGACATACTGCACGACCACGAACATATTACGCGACAAATATTGCCGAAAGTTTCTCCGAACAAATATTTTCCACTATATTTGCACCACGGATTTTATCCGTTCTTTCTGGAAAACCGCAACTTCTCCGAAAATCTGCTCAAAACAATGAACATGATGACCGAAGTTGACATACTGCTGATAAAACAAATCGAACTGAAATACTTGACGAAGATAAAAAAACTGTTCTACCTGCTCGCCGTAGGAGGTTCAAAAGCGCCCAACGTAAGCCAGCTTGCCAACGACATAGAAACAAGCCGTGCCACGGTTATGAACTATATAAAATATCTGGCCGAGGCGCGACTCATTAACGTCATCTACCCCAACGGCACCGAATTCCCCAAAAAACCGAGCAAGGTGATGATGCACAATCCCAACCTGATGTACGCCATCTACCCTATTATGGTTGAGCAGCAAGACATAATGGAGACATTTTTCGTCAACTCAATGTGGAAAGACCATACCGTAAACCAAAGCAACAAAGACAACTACTACATAATAGACGGCGGAAGGAAATTCAGAGTTTGCGATGCAGCCGGCAATGGGAAAATACGCATGAACCCCGATACCGTTTACGCACGGTACAACACTGAAATAGGCAAAGAAAACCAAATTCCGCTGTGGCTATTCGGATTTCTATACTAACAACAAATACAATAACATTAATATTTTATTAAAATGGCTAAAGAAAAAAAGTTTATCACTTGTGATGGAAATGAGGCAGCCGCGCACATAAGCTACATGTTCAGCGAGGTTGCAGCCATTTATCCTATCACACCGTCGTCACCTATGGCGGAGCATGTTGACGAATGGGCCGCAAAAGGGCGCAAAAACCTTTTCGGACAGACGGTGTCCGTACAGGAAATGCAATCTGAAGGAGGTGCGGCAGGCGCCGTACACGGCTCGCTTCAGGCAGGAGCTTTGACAACAACGTTCACCGCTTCGCAGGGATTGCTCCTCATGATACCCAATATGTACAAGATTGCAGGAGAACTGCTGCCTTGCGTATTTGACGTTTCGGCGCGTACACTTGCATCACATTCTCTCTGCATCTTCGGTGACCATCAGGACGTTATGGCTTGTCGCCAGACTGGTTTCGCTTTGTTCTGTGAAGGCTCTGTGCAGGAGGTTATGGACCTCACAGCAGTCGCCCACCTTGCTTCGCTCAAGACATGCGTGCCGTTTCTCAACTTCTTCGATGGCTTCCGCACATCTCATGAGTATCACAAAATCGAGCTTCTTGAGCAAGAAGACATCGCTCCGCTGGTTGACATGGAAGACATCAAGCGCTTCCGCGACCGCGCACTGTCACCCGAACGCCCCGTCACACGCGGTACGGCGGAAAATCCGGAGACTTTCTTCACACACCGTGAGGCATGCAACGAATATTATGACAAGGTTCCTGAAGTTGTAGAGCACTATCTCGGCGAAATAAGCAAAATCACGGGCCGTGAGTATCATCTCTTCTCTTATTACGGAGCGGAAGATGCCGAAAGGATGATAATCCTCATGGGTTCAGCAACCGAGGCTGCGCGTGAAGCCATCGACTACCTTAACAAGAACGGAGAGAAAGTCGGCATGATTTCAGTTCATCTCTATCGTCCGTTCTCTGTAAAGCACCTGCTTGCATCTGTACCTGCAACGGTAAAGCGTATCGCTGTGCTTGACAGGACCAAAGAACCTGGAGCTGAAGGCGAACCACTGTACCTTGACGTGAAGAGTGCTTATTATGATGTTGAGAACAAGCCGCTCATCGTTGGCGGACGTTACGGCCTCGGCTCGAACGACACTACGCCTGCACAGATTATAGCAGTATTCAACAACCTGAAGCTGAACGAACCGAAAAACCACTTTACACTCGGTATTGTTGACGATGTAACATTCACCTCACTGCCACAGGTTGAAGAAATGGCGCTTGGCGGCGAAGGCATGTTCGAAGCTAAATTCTACGGACTTGGTGCTGACGGTACTGTCGGAGCAAACAAGAACTCGGTGAAAATCATCGGCGACAACACCGACAAGCACTGCCAGGCTTATTTCTCTTACGACTCTAAGAAATCAGGTGGATTCACTTGCTCGCACCTCCGTTTCGGCGACACTCCTATACGCAGCACATACTTAGTGAACACACCTAACTTCGTAGCTTGCCACGTTCAGGCTTATCTGCACATGTATGACGTGACCCGTGGATTGCAGAAGAACGGGACATTCTTGCTCAATACAATATTCGACGGAGAGGAACTTGTCAACTTCATACCTAATAAGGTTAAGCGTTACTTCGCACAGAACAACATCACCGTTTACTATATCAACGCTACAAAGATAGCACAGGAGATTGGACTCGGCAACCGTACCAATACAATCCTCCAAAGTGCGTTCTTCCGCATCACAGGAGTTATTCCTATTGACCTCGCCATCGAACAGATGAAGAAGTTTATCGTCAAGTCTTACGGCAAAAAGGGACAGGATGTGGTCGACAAGAACTATGCAGCAGTTGACCGTGGCGGAGAATACAAGCAGCTTACAGTTGACCCGGCATGGGCAAACCTTCAAGACGACGCTGTAGTTGAAGACGATGCTCCGGCATTCGTTAAAGAGCTTGTACGTCCTATCAATGCGCAAGCAGGTGACTTGCTCAAGGTTTCCGACTTCATTAGCCACGATACGGTAGACGGTACATGGCAGAATGGGACAGCCGCATACGAGAAGCGTGGTGTAGAGGCATTTGTTCCGAAATGGAATGCTGAAAACTGTATACAATGCAACAAATGTGCTTACGTTTGTCCTCATGCAGCCATCCGTCCGTTCGTTCTCACAGACGAAGAACTTAAAGGTTTCAACGGAACAACACTTGAAATGAAAGCTCCCGCTGCAATGAAGGGTATGCACTTCGTCATCGAACCGAGCGTTCTCGACTGTCTCGGATGCGGAAACTGTGCCGATGTTTGTCCCGGAAACCCGAAGAAGGGCAAGGCTCTCACCATGGTTCCATTTGCAGGCGACGACGAAGAAGCTGCACGCTGGGATTATCTTGTAAAGAACGTTAAGAGCAAGCAAGATTTGGTTGACATCAAGTCGAACGTAAAGAACTCACAGTTCGCGCAGCCGTTGTTCGAGTTCTCCGGAGCATGCTCTGGTTGCGGTGAAACTCCTTACGTAAAACTGATTTCACAACTGTTCGGCGACCGCGAAATGATTGCCAATGCAACAGGTTGTTCATCAATCTATTCTGCATCAATACCTTCAACCCCATATTGCACCAACGACAAGGGACAAGGACCTGCTTTCGACAACTCTCTGTTCGAGGATTTCTGCGAATTCGGTATGGGTATGGTACTTGGCAACAAGAAGATGAAAGAACGCATCACCATGTTGCTTAACGATGCTATCGCTAAGGACAGCACACCAGCCGACTTCAAGGCTGCCGCCGAAGAATGGATTGCCAGCAAGGAAAACGCTGATGCGTCAAAGATCGCAGCAGCCAAGCTGAAACCGCTCATTGCTGCCGGCGCTGAAGCGGGATGTGAAATATGCAAAGAACTGAAGACTCTCGATCACTATCTTATCAAGCGCAGCCAGTGGATAATCGGTGGCGACGGTGCTTCTTACGACATCGGTTATGGAGGTCTTGACCACGTTATCGCAAGCGGCGAGGACGTTAACATACTCGTGCTCGATACCGAGGTTTACTCTAACACCGGCGGTCAGTCATCAAAGGCTACACCTCTTGGCGCCATCGCACAATTTGCGGCTCAAGGAAAGCGTATCCGTAAGAAGGATCTTGGTCTCATGGCGACTACATACGGCTACGTTTACGTTGCCCAGATAGCTATGGGAGCAGACAACGCACAGTGCCTTAAGGCTATCCGCGAAGCAGAAGCTTATCCAGGACCTTCTCTTGTAATCGCTTACGCGCCATGTATCAACCACGGTTTGAAAGCAAAGGGCGGCATGGGCAAGAGCCAGGCTGAAGAAGCTAAGGCCGTTGAATGTGGCTACTGGCATCTGTGGAGATACAACCCCGAACTGGCAGAACAGGGCAAAAACCCATTCTCTCTTGACTCTAAGGAACCTGACTGGAGTAAATTCCATGACTTCCTGATGGGCGAGGTTCGTTATCTCTCTGTAAAGAAGGCTTATCCTAACGAGGCTGAGGAGCTGTTTGCCGAGGCTGAACGCATGGCTAAACTGCGTTACAAGAGCTACATACGCAAGTCCAAAGAAGACTGGAGCGAAGAAGAAGCTTGACTAAGTTAAGAATATGCAATAATAAAAAGAGGCTGTGTCAAAATTGACACAGCCTCTTTTTATGCCGTTACATACCATAAAGAAAACTTATTTGTAACAATAATACAACAGTAAATCTATTTACCGATACGCCATAATCCACTCGCCTTCAACAAGTTACCATGGACAGTAACAGTATAACAGTAAATTAAAAAAACATTTAATCATCACTTGGCTTCCCAAAGACCACTTTTTGCAGTGTAAAAGGACACATATTACACTGCGTTTTATGGCCTTTTGTAAAGCATTTGTCCTTTAACTCTCTGAACGAGCGCAACAAGCAACAGGTCCTGCAAACTACCAACAACTCCATACATTTTTGAAAATGCAGATATACATTTAAAGTTCAACGTTGCAGGCAACTTTTTAATTATGAACAAATCATATTTCAAGAAAAACAAATTGTTAAACTAAAAAATCAAAAATTGTTGTTGTTTGTTAAATGAAGCCAACATCATCTAAGTAAGAACAAACTCATCATAGACAATAAAAACAAACTTCTATAGCTATATACACATTAAACAACTGAACAAGGAACACACTACGCCGTCAATATCCAACTGTGAAAACACAAGTAAACAAGGATGAAAAATAGTAAAATTAATGCAAAATAAAGTACCTTTTACACAAACATATTAAAATAAGGAGTATTTTTGTCGCAAAAACTCAAATAATAAAAGCCAAAATGAAAAAAGTTCTATTAATGTCGCTCATGCTGATGCTGCCATTGGTGTATGCATCAGCACAAAAAGAAGCGGAAATCAAGTTTGAAAAAACAACATACGATTTCGGCACTTTTTCAGAAAGCACACCCGTACAGAAATGTACTTTCACGTTCACAAACGTAGGAGAAGCTCCGCTTATCATCCACCAAGCCATAGCCAGTTGCGGATGCACCGTGCCACAATATACAAAGAAGCCCATTGCACCTGGTGAAAAAGGCACATTAAGCGTAACTTATAACGGAAAGGGGCGGTTCCCTGGACATTTCAAGAAATCAATAACAATAAGGACTAACGGCAAGCCCGAGATGCTTAGACTATACATTGAGGGCACAATGGAAGAAGCGAAATAAATAAGAATCGGAAGCTAAGACTTAAGAAAATATGCCTTGCAGTATTTCATAATAAGCAGAACAAATTTTTTAAGTCTTAGCTTCTAATACTTAACTTCAAAATGCGTAGGCAAAGCCTATTGACAGATACTCTTTAAACTGCCAATATCCAAGAGAGGCATCCTTGTTGGCTGTACTATCATCAAAACGCGGATAAACGAACAAGTTGGAAGACAAGTATTTGTTGAATTGAAACGTCACCGTGTTCTCCCATTCCATCTGCATTCGCTTATAAGTTGTATAAGCATAAAGGCGGGTCTTCCATTTTATCAAGTCTGAAAACGTCCAGTTCAGATCGAACGTGCATCCAGAACCAAATTCATTCTTCGTATGCCTACCGGCTTCAAGGCCGTTATCCGCCGCAAGTTCCCTCCTGCCTACATATTTGAAGTTGTACGCCAGCGGTGCAAGCTGTATAGAACCTTTTAACCTGCCCTTGAACACGTCCACGTTATAACTCATACCGAGCGAAAAGTTAAGGTTCAACGGCGACAGAATGTCCGAATACACCTTTGCGTCATTGCTTTTATAACCACGCATAAACTGTGTCTGCGCTATCAATTGCAAGGTATAATACCAGTTTTTTGTTGCCTGTAAGCCAAGTTTTCCTGTGTAACGAATAAGGTCTTCAGATGTCCGTACACTATGCAATGTGTCGCCGCGGGATGTAAGCAAGCCAAGTTTCAATTCCAATTTGTTCTCGAACTTGACTTTCTGTTTATTATTATAATTTGCCTGCAATGTTACGCTGGACAGCATTGAGTAATCACTTTCACCGCCCTTATACCAATTACCCGACACAAAATTCTGCAGAAATTGAAGATAATAATCACCGCTGAACGTCCAGAAATTCGGCTTGGCAACCACAATTTCAAGCGGAACATCAGGATGCACCTCCGGCACATCCTCGCTATCCGTTGCATATTCAACTTTGTGACGTAAAGGCTTTGTTATCTCTTCATGCAATTCCCCAGCCTCGGCAAGCTCCATATCTGTAAATTCCACGCAATCAGGACATTTCAGATAAGCATCAATCAAGACCGAACCTACGGCCTCGTCAATTCCGTCCATACCGTCTTCACCAAGCACCATGCTACGTCGTATCGCAGAGCTATAATACGTAAAGGGGCTGAACAACAGAGAGAAACGTGAATCAGGGACCGGCCGCACCAACGAAGTGTCGGCATACAACCTCGATGTATCGGCCTTGACCTTATACGCTTTCAACGAGTCAACATATGCAACTACTATTGAAGTATCGGGCTTTTCACGATGATATGCACGCCGTTTATACCGGGACTGGCTGAAAACAGAACCGACAACGCACAACAATATGACCGTTAATAAAAGCTTGAATTTCATTACAGCGGTTTTACGTTTTGTCTGCAAAGTTAGCATTTATTTTATACATACACATCGGTTACTGTTTTTTTCGCCTAATAAAGATGCTATAATTTTGGCATATCAGCAAATTTTCTTAATTTTGCACGTCATATTTTTATTTTGTATTTAGTAATCAAAACATTATAATCGTGGCAGAAACAAAATATATCTTCGTCACAGGCGGTGTGGCTTCCTCGCTTGGGAAAGGCATCATCTCGTCGTCAATCGGGAAACTCCTTCAAGCCAGGGGGTACAATATCACAATCCAGAAATTCGACCCGTACATCAACATAGACCCGGGTACACTTAACCCATACGAGCACGGCGAATGCTACGTAACGATTGACGGGCATGAAGCCGACCTTGATCTCGGACACTACGAGCGTTTCACCGGCATACAGACCTCCAAAGCTAACAACCTGACCACAGGACGGATATACAAGTCGGTAATCGACAAGGAACGCCGCGGAGACTACTTGGGCAAGACAATACAAGTGATACCACATATTACGGACGAAATAAAACGCAACGTGATGCTGCTCGGCAAGAAGGACAACTACGACTTCGTTATAACCGAGATCGGCGGAACTGTCGGCGACATTGAAAGCCAGCCGTTTCTCGAAAGCATAAGGCAGTTGAAATGGGAGCTCGGCAAGAAAGCATTATGCGTACACCTTACATATATACCATACCTTGCTGCGGCAAAAGAATTCAAGACAAAACCTACGCAACACTCCGTAAAAGAACTGCAAAGCGTTGGCATACAGCCTGACATACTTGTACTCAGAACGGAACGTCCGATAAACGATGGCATACGCAAAAAAGTGGCAAACTTCTGCAACGTCGATTTCGATGCCGTAGTGCAGAGTGTCGACATGCCCACCATATATGAGGTTCCAGTAAGGATGCAGGAACAGAAACTTGACGAAACTATACTCCGCAAGATGGGAGAGCCCATTGGGGAAACGCCTACGCTCGGGCCATGGCGTTCGTTTTTGGAACGCAGACACAGGGCTACGGAAGTTGTGAACATCGGGCTCGTAGGCAAATATGACCTGCAGGACGCTTACAAGAGCATTCTTGAAAGCCTGTCACAGGCTGGTACATACAATGACTATAAGGTAAAGGCGACATTCATAAACAGCGAAAAAATAACAGAGGACAATGTCGCAGAAAAGCTTGACGGCATGGACGGAATAGTGATTTGCCCGGGCTTCGGACAACGAGGTATAGAAGGCAAAATTGTAGCGGCTCACTATACACGCACCCATGACATACCTACATTCGGAATTTGTCTCGGCATGCAGATGATGGTTATTGAGTTCGGTCGCAATGTACTCGGTTATGAAGATGCAAACAGTCGCGAGATGGATGAGAAGACTGAGCACAATGTCATCGACATCATGGAAGACCAAAAGAACATAACCAACATGGGTGGCACTATGAGACTCGGTGCCTACGAATGCATTTTGAAACAAGGTTCTCGTGTGTTTAACATATACAAAAAAGAGCACATACAGGAGCGCCATCGCCACCGTTACGAGTTCAACAACGATTTTGAGCAGGAATACGAACGTGCCGGCATGAAGTGCGTAGGCCGTAATCCGGAAAGCGACTTGGTTGAAATTGTTGAAATTCCCGGGTTGAAATGGTATATAGGAACACAATTCCATCCCGAATATTCAAGCACGGTACTGCATCCCCACCCCTTGTTCCTTGATTTCGTGAAAACAGCGATTGAAAACAAAAACAGTAAGAATAAACAATAATCATACAAGTTTTTCAAGATGGACAAGAATACAATTATTGGGTTTGTTCTAATCGCAGCCGTTTTGATAGGCTTCAGTTGGTGGTCAAGACCATCAGAGGAGGAGATTGCACAACAAAGGATACAAGACTCGATAACAGCCATAGCCAAACAAAAGGCAGAACAAAAGCTTAAAGCAGAGCAGGAAGCTGCAAAGGCAAATTCCGCAAGCCAAGCCGTAGAAGATACGACTGCGGCATTTTATAAAGCTATGAGCGGCAAAGCCCAAAACGTTGTGCTTAAAAACTCAAAAGTGGAACTTACGTTCAACACAAAGGGAGGTGTCGTTGAAAAATCCGTAATAAAAGGTTTCAAAACCAACGACGGTAGCAATGACCTGACATTGTTTGACAGTAAGAACCAATCTTTGAAGTTCATGCTGGCCGGAAAGGAGACCAACATCATAACAAGCGACCTCTACTTCACTCCATCAAACGTTACAGACACAACAGTAACGATGACAGCCGATGCCGGCAACGGAAAGTCCCTTGTGATGAACTACAGGCTGGGCAAAGACTATATGCTGCACTTTTCAATGCAAGCAAACGGCTTGAGCGGCATGTTTGCGCCGAACTATGACAAGATGGACATTGAATGGACAGACCTTTGCCGACAGCAGGAGAAAGGCTTTACATTCGAAAACCAACATTCGTCATTGACCTACCACCTTACCGAAGGGGGGACAGACAACCTTAGCGAGACAAGCGAAAAGGTTGACGAGAAAATAGAAGACGTGATTGACTGGGTTGCATTCAAAAACCAGTTCTTCAGTGCGGTGATGATAGCCAAGGACGATTTCGGTGCGAACTCACTTATGACAAGCATTCCACAGGAAAAAGGCTCAGGCTTTTTGAAGCACTATGCAGCGAAAATGAAGACGTCTTTCGACCCGACAGGCAAAACACCCACCGAGCTTGAGTTCTACTTTGGGCCTAACGATTTCAACTTGTTGAAAAAGGTGGAAAAGCAAAGTACGTTCAACAAAGACCTAGAACTACAGCGCCTTGTCTATCTTGGCTGGCCGCTATTCAGAATAATCAACCGCTGGTTTACAATCTACGTGTTCGACTGGCTTACAGGCATGAACATCAACATGGGCATTGTGCTCATACTGATAACCCTGTTGCTGAAAGTCATAACCTATCCATTGGTTAAAAAGAGCTATATGTCTTCAGCCAAGATGCGTGTACTGAGGCCGAAAATAGAAGAAGCCACCAAACAGTATGACAAGCCTGAAGACCAGATGCAAAAGCAGCAGGCCATGATGGCATTGTACTCTAAGTACGGCGTAAGCCCGTTGAGCGGATGTCTCCCCATGCTTATACAACTGCCTATTTGGATTGCCATGTTCAACTTCGTACCTAACGCCATCCAACTGCGCGGAGAGAGTTTCCTTTGGATTAGCGATCTTTCAACGTATGACCCCATCATCGAATGGAACAAGAATATCTGGCTAATAGGCGACCATCTAAGCCTGACGTGTATATTATTCTGCGCAGCCAATGTGCTTTATTCCATAATGACAATGCGTCAGCAGAAAGACCAGATGATTGGAACGCAGGCTGAACAGATGAAGATGATGCGCTGGATGACCTACCTAATGCCTGTATTCTTCTTCTTCATGTTCAATGATTATTCAGCCGGACTTAACTTCTACTACTTCATCTCATTGTTCTGTAGTGCCGCAATAATGTGGATTTTACGTAAGACCACAAACGATGAGAAGTTGCTTGCAATACTTGAAGCACGCTATCAGGAAAACAAAAACAATCCGCAGAAGATGAGCGGACTTGCAGCAAGGCTTGAAGCCATGCAGAAACAGGCCGAAGAACTGAAGCGTCAGCGTGAACAGCAAGAGAAAATGAGACCCAAGAAATAGCAACAACCTTATAGGGGCGGACATAAAGTCTGCCCCTATATTCAAAATCAAAATATTATGAATAAAACAATAATGGTTGCAGCTGCACTTGCCTTAGGCTGCAGCACATCAAACGCACAAGAAGCACCCGGCTTCATAGGGAAAAGCGACATTACACTTAATAGCGACTTGATGACTCCAGAAGCACTTTGGGCTATGGGACGCATTGGAGGGCATCAGGCATCACCTGACGGTAAGCGCATCGTTTACCAGGTAAGTTATTATAGCGTGAAAGAAAACAAGAGCCATTCGGTAATTTATGTTATGGACGCCAACGGCAAGAACAACAGAATGCTGACAACAAGCTCTAAGAGCGAGAGCGATGCAGTATGGATTGCCGGCGGACAAAAAATCGCATTCCTTTGCGACGGCCAAATATGGGAAATGTACCCCGACGGAAGTAACCGCAAACAGCTTAGCAACGACAAAACCGGCATAGACGGCTTCATATTCTCTCCCGATGAAAAACACGTATTGTTAGTAAAACAAATACCATACCACGAAATCATAAAGGAAAATCCATCCGACTTGCCAAAGGCGACAGGCCGTCTTATAACTGACATGAATTACAGGCATTGGGACGAATATGTTGAAACAATCCCCCACCCCTTCCTTGCCGAAGTGTCAGCAGGCAGCATAAGCGAGGGCATCGACATAATGAAAGACGAGCCATACGAAAGTCCTGTAAAGCCGTTTGGCGGCATTGAGCAGCTGGCGTGGAGTCCGGACTCGAAGAGGATAGCCTATACATCACGCAAAAAAACAGGCGTAAAATATGCCACCTCAACCGATACAGACATCTTTATCTATGACATTACCACAGGAAAGACTGCAAACATCTGCAAACCAGACGGCTATATTGAACCTGAAACCGACCTTACAAAGTCAATGAAGCATCAGGCCGTAAATGCGGAAAGCAACCTGAAGAACAACCCCGGATATGACACCAATCCGCAGTTCTCGCCCGATGGAAAGTACATTGCATGGCAAAGCATGGCACGCGACGGCTATGAAAGCGACCGCAACCGCCTTTGCATATACAACACCAGCACCGGAGACAAAACGTATGTGACAGAAACTCTCGACACAAACGTTGACGCTTTCTGCTGGGGCGCAAACTCTGACGACCTTTATTTCCTTGCCGTATGGCATGGCTGCGAGAACGTTTATCAGACAAACCTCAAAGGCGAAGTAAAGCAATTGACCGACGGCTGGAATGACTATGGCTCGATACAACTTCTTAATGACGGAAAGAAACTTCTTGCTGAAAGGCACAGCATGTCACAAGCTTCAGAGCTTTACATCATCGAACCGAGCAAAAAGGAAAAGCAGTCTGATGCCGAACAGATTACGTTTGAAAACAAACACTTGTACGACCAGATGACTTTCGGCAAAATCCAGCAGCGTTGGGTTAAGACTACCGACGGCAAGGACATGATGTACTGGATTGTACTGCCTGCGCATTTTGACGAGACTAAGAAGTATCCCACGCTTCTTTTCTGCGAGGGCGGACCGCAAAGCCCCGTGTCACAATTTTGGAGCTATCGCTGGAACATGCAAATAATGGCGGCCAACGGCTACGTAGTAATAGCTCCCAACCGTAGAGGATTGCCCGGCTTCGGCAGCGAATGGAACGAAGAAATATCAGGAGACTGGACCGGCCAATGCATGAAAGACTATCTTACGGCCATTGACGATGCCTGCGAAAACCTGCCGTTCGTAGACAAAGACCGTCTCGGCGCCGTCGGTGCAAGTTTCGGAGGCTTCAGCGTATACTATCTTGCCGGACACCATGAAAAGCGTTTCAAGTGTTTCATCGCGCACGACGGAGCATTCAACCTTGAGTCGATGTACACCGACACGGAAGAGGGATGGTTCAGCAACTGGGAATATGACGACGCCTATTGGAACAAAGACCAGACGGAGAACGCCCGTCGCACTTACGCCAATTCGCCGCACAAGTTCGTCGACAAGTGGGACACTCCCATCCTATGCATACACGGAGAGAAAGACTACCGCATAAACGCAAATCAAGGTATGGGCGCATTCAACGCCGCGCGTATGCGCGGCATACCGGCCGAGCTGCTGCTTTTCCCCGACGAAAACCACTGGGTTTTAAAGCCGCAGAACGGTATACTGTGGCAACGCACATTCTTCAATTGGCTCGACAAGTGGCTTAAATAATTAAGAATTAAGAGTTAAGAATTAAGAAAATATGCCCTGCTTCTTGTTATGATGGTATTTTTCTTAATTCTTAACTCTTAATTCTTAACTCCCAAAGTATAAACAATCAATATCAACAATATGACAAACTCTGTTCAAAAAACACTTCGCGACTCCGCCGCCACAAGGTGGATGGTGCTGTTCTTCCTCGCGTTTGCTATGTTCTGTTCATACATCTTCATGGACATTCTTTCGCCAATCAAAGACCTTATGCAGTCGACACGCGGCTGGGACTCTACCGCATTCGGAACGATGCAAGGCTCGGAGACGTTTCTAAACGTATTCGTGTTCTTCCTCATCTTCGCCGGAATAATCCTCGACAAGATGGGAGTGCGCTTCACGGCGGTACTCTCCGGTGCGGTGATGCTCGTCGGTGCTACAATCAACTGGTATGCCGTTACCGAGGCATTCCAAGGCAGCAGCCTTGAAACATGGTTCACCGAGAACCTCAACTACATTCCGGGCTTCGACGAACTTGGCATCTCACCCTTCTATCTTGGTATGCCGGCATCGGCCAAGTTTGCAGCCGTCGGCTTCATGATTTTCGGCTGCGGTGTCGAGATGGCCGGTATCACTGTGTCGCGAGGCATAGTAAAATGGTTCAAGGGGCACGAAATGGCGTTGGCTATGGGGTCTGAAATGGCACTCGCGCGCCTTGGTGTCGCAACATGTATGATATTCTCTCCCGTGTTCGCAAAACTCGGCGGCGACATCGACGTGTCACGTTCTGTAGCCTTCGGCGTTGTTCTCCTCATGATAGCTTTAATCATGTTCATCGTCTACTTCTTCATGGACAAGAAGCTCGACGCGCAGACCGGCGAAGCGGAAGAGAAAGACGACCCGTTCAAAATCAGCGACATCGGCAACATCCTGCGCAGCAGCGGCTTCTGGCTTGTAGCCCTCCTGTGCGTGCTCTATTATTCAGCCATCTTCCCGTTCCAGAAGTATGCCGTCAACATGCTCCAGTGTAACCTCACGTTCACCGAGCTTGAGCCAGGTTCATTCTGGGCTGGCAACACCGTAACCATAATCCAATACATCATCATGCTCGTTGTCGCCGCTGCCGCTTTCGCCAGCAACTTCTCCAAGCAGAAAGGCATGCGTACACTGATGCAAATCATTGCCGTTGTGGCATTGGTGGTATTCTGCTATATGGGCTACATGCGCCAAAGCGCGGAGACCGTGTTCGCCGTGTTCCCCCTGCTCGCCGTCGGCATAACGCCAATCCTCGGCAACTACGTCGACCACAAAGGCAAGGCAGCCTCGATGCTCGTCATCGGCTCACTGCTGCTCATCGCCTGCCACCTCACTTTCGCCTTTATCCTGCCCATGTTCAAGGGCAATGCCGTAGGCGGAGTAATCGTTGCATACATCACAATCCTTGTACTCGGTGCAAGCTTCTCGCTCGTGCCCGCATCGCTGTGGCCCAGCGTGCCGAAGCTTGTCGACGCAAAAATAATCGGAAGCGCCTACGCCCTTATCTTCTGGATACAGAACATCGGCCTTTGGCTGTTCCCATTGCTTATCGGCAAGGTGCTTGACAAGACTAATCCGCAGCTCGTCAGCGACCTGCAAAACGGTCTCATCACACCGCAAGAGGCGGCCGTGTCTTACGACTATACCGCTCCCCTCGTAATGCTTGCCTGCCTCGGCGTAGCCGCCCTCATCCTCGGCTTCGTTCTCAAGGTGGTTGACAAGAAGAAGGGCTACGGCCTCGAAGAGCCTAACATCAAAGAAAATTAAGAGCTAAGAATTATGAGTTAAGAAAGGATATGTAGCGACCGGTTATGCAGCTAACATCCGCTTCTTAATCCGTTCATTTTCAGCACATAGCTAAAACGCCGTGTTTTGCGCTGCAAAACACGGCGTTTTACATTCCAATTCGTGACCTTTTACAATGCAAAAAGTCATGTTTTACGGTTCATCCGCAAATCTGTTGGATGGTTTTTATTCTATTTTCAACGTGAGTTCGGTATAAGAGTGACAACGAGGCTGTGGCTACTATTGATGGTAACACCGTACACATAGAAGGTGTCGGCACATGTAACATAATAGCAACGCAAGACGGCAATGAATATTACAACGCTGCACAAAGCGTTACTATACCATTTACTGTAACTAAAGCACAGCAGACAATAACGTTTGAGCCGCTTGGTGTACACGTGTACGGCGATGACGACATTCCTCTTATTGCAACCAGTACATCAGGAGCTGACATATATTTCGAATCATCAGACGAGAAAGTTGCACGCATTGAAGGCGATAAAGCAATTATAACAGGAGTCGGAAAATGTGAAATCACCGCAAGAGCTGTCAGTTCACCAAATTACTATGACGCTTCTGAACCACAGATCCTCGTAGTAAACAAAGCCGAACAAAGTATTGACATTGAAGACCTTATGGACAAAACTTATGGTGACGCGCCGTTTGAACTATCTGTTTCTACAAGTTCAGACAGACAGGTGACATTCAGCTCGTCAAATTCAAACATACTTTTCATCACTGGTACGACAGCAAGAATTCTCGGCGCAGGCGATGTCACGATTACCGCCACCATTGCAGGCGACGAGAACCATGAAGAAAATTCCACGAAAAAAGAACTGCACATAAACAAAGCACAACTTACAGTCCAAGCCGACAACAAGACAAGATTTTATGGAGACGAAAACCCAGAGCTTACAATTACTTATACAGGATTTGTAAACGGCGACACAGAATATGAACTCAGCTCAAAACCTACAGCTTGTACTGACGCAGAGATAAATTCTGCCGTCGGCACTTATGATATTAAGCTGACCGATGTTGATGATAAGAACTATAAAATCAACCGCTTGAATGGTACACTGATAGTAGAAAAAGCACCACTGACGATAACAGCAAATGATGCCAAAAAGACGTATGGTGATGATAATCCGTCACAGTTTACATTCACCTGCATAGGATTGAAGCTTGACGAAACATCAGAAGAAGCATTAAGCCCGATGCCAACAATTATAACCGATGCAAAAACAAGCAGTCCGGTTGGTTCATATCCAATATATGCTTCAGGCGCAAATGCTTCGAACTACGAGATAAGTTACAAAAATGGAATACTCTATGTCGAAAAAGCGACATTGGATGTATGGCTTGAAAACGAAACTGTAGCATACGGCAACGAACCTGAATACGAACTGCATTTCAACGGTTGGAAACTTGGCGATAACGAAAATGACCTTGACATACTTCCGAATGTTGTAACGCAAGCCGATGTTAAATCTTATCCCGGTAGCTACATAATAAGTCTTGAAGGCGGACTTGACGACAATTATCAATACAACCTGCTAAAATATGTCCGCTACCTGAATATTGAAAAAGCCGTACTTGACGTTTCCGTTGCAGACGCTACTAAAGAATACGGTAAGCCCAACCCTGTATTTGTTCTCGAATATGACGGTTTCAAGAATAACGAAACAGAGGACGATTTGGAACGCAAGCCGATAGCTATATGCGAAGCCGACGAAAATACATGGTACGGAGAATATCCCATCAAACTAAGCGGAGGTTATGACTCACGCTATACTTTCAACTTACATGACGGCGTGCTGACAATACTGCCTGAAGGTACATCTATAACTGAAACTGAAATTGACGGAATAAATATAAAATGTGAAAATGGTGTTATCATTATAAATCCAGATGAAAGCGTCTATGCCATTGAAATATATGACATAACAGGTCAACTTATAGCGTCAGAGAAAGATGTCAACGGAAATGAGCTTCGCTTTAATGTAAACAGCAAGAATGTTTATATTGTAAAGTGTTGGACGTCCAATGGAACAAGAGTGTACAAAATACTTGCAAAATAAAACGTAACAAAAGTATTTTATAAAACAATAAAGCCGTCCAAGCTTATCGCTTGGACGGCTTTTACAATGCCTTTGAACAGCGCAGGCACACTGCATTGACGGCTTATGTAATCAAAAGAGCCATATCAAACTCCGGTTTAACGGAGCTGATATGGCTCTTATTTTAAGTTAACAAAATCAAATGTCCAATGCTTCATACGGCATACCGAAAACATCGGCTACTGCCTTATAGACTATTTTGCCGTCTACAATGTTCAAGCCTTTTGCCAATGCCGGGTCGTCAGCACACGCCTTGCGCCACCCTTTATCGGCCAAAGCCACTGCGTATTTGAGCGTGGCGTTAGTCAAAGCCGTGGTTGACGTGTTTGGCACTGCTCCCGGAATGTTGGCTACTGCATAATGCACGATGCCGTCAACTTCGTAAACCGGCTCGCTGTGGGTTGTCGGATGGGATGTCTCAAAGCATCCGCCCTGGTCAATCGCCACGTCAACAAGAATAGAACCCGGTTCCATGAGTTTCAACATATCGCGTGTTATAAGCTTCGGAGCCTTGTCGCCCGGTACCAACACTGCACCAACCACGATGTCGGCATCCTTGATTTCACGGCAGATATTATTGTGTGACGAGTACAATGTGCTTATGTTTGCCGGCAAAGTCAAATCCAATTCATGAAGAAGCGGAAGCGAAATGTCTGTTATTATAACCTCTGCTCCCATTCCTGCTGCAACACGAGCTGCGGCCTGTCCGACGATGCCTCCGCCAATGACAACGACCTTGGCCGGCTTTACTCCGGGAACACCACAGATGAGTTTGCCCTTTCCGCCTTTTGTCTTTTGCAGATAATACGCTCCGTTGATTGTCGCCATACGCCCTGCAACCTCGCTCATTGGCGTAAGCAGCGGCAAGGAGCCGTCGGCCAGCTGCACCGTCTCGTATGCCAGACATACACCGCCGCTCTTGAGCATTGCTTCGGTCAGTTCGCGGCTGCAAGCGAAATGGAAATACGTGAAAACCAATTGGTCTTTTCGTACAAGAGAGTACTCAGGGGCAATAGGTTCCTTTACTTTTATTATCATGTCGGCAATGGCATAAACGTCCTCAATAGAAGGCAATATCTGTGCGCCTACTTCTGAATACATCTCGTCAGAAAAGCCACTGCCATGCCCAGCCGTAGCCTGCACATATACAGTATGCCCATGCTTTACCAACTCGGAAACTCCCGCCGGTGTCATGCCGACGCGGTTCTCATTGTTCTTGATTTCTTTTGGAATTCCTACAATCATAGCCTATAAGTATTAAGATTAGATTAAATTCGGTTGAAAGATAAGAAAATTATTTTTCACTTTATTACATCAACATTCATTTTTTTTCGACAAAAAACGGGGAGGTTCTGATTCATCAGAGCCTCCCCCTCTAAATATCTATACAGTAATGTATTTAATTCTTCTTGACCAACAAAACCGAAGGCACAGCCCGCTCCCCTTCGTGGTCGTATATTCCATTATCGCAAGGATAATTAATAACACCATATCCTTGTATATACAGCGTGGAAGAACCGCCACCATCTAAATTAAGAGCATCGGTCGCCCCCATTTGCCGAGCAAATGTCCGCAAATCATACAGATTCACGCCTTTCGCACCATCTAACCTCCCATCAAAAACTATCAACAACACCTTATTATCATCGGTAGTAGCCACGCAGGTGCGAGGATGCGTATCGGTAGTGAAAGTATTGCTCCACATAGCGACATCACGACCGTCGTCCAACATCAAAGGCCCCGACACAACAACTTGCTGATAATTTCCACCCTGAGTAGCTTCCTCCGTCGAACTCCACTTTTTTATTTCTACAACATCTCCCGTCGCACAAAAAGCGCCCGTCGCACGTGTGGAAAATTCATTTGTCTGAGTAGCAGCCATCACTGTACCATTACATTTCAAAAAATGACGGCTGATCCCGGTAGAAGTATTGAAATATGTTCCATTTACAGCGGCCAATGCGTTAGCAGCCAATGCCCGATCGCTAGTCGTCTTTTTTAGCGAACCTGCCTCATAAGACACCAAAAAGGAAACATCGGCTTTATTCAAATCGATTTCCAGCATGCTTATCGTTTGAGGATAATCGAATAGTAACGGAACTTGGGCCGTTTTACTAATTATTCCTGTCTGAATTTCCCGTTCCTGCCATTGTATTCCGGCAATAGCAATTGAATCGGCTTGATTTCCGCCCGATGGCCTTTGCGGAACCGACGAACTACCATCATCTTTCCCACACGAAGACATACCCGCAATCATCGACACAACCATTACGGGCAAAAACAACTTACTCCATTTCATCTTCCTTGAACTATTGAAGAAACCGTGTGAATATCAAAAATTAAATTTTTCGAGTTTCATCTCGGAAAGCTCTTTCATCTTTCCTACATACGAAACGAAATGAGCTGTCTGTTCATGAATCGACAATGCATCGGCATCTTTCCATGTCTCGCAAATCATCAATACATCGGGACGTGTACTGCTCTCAAAAATATCATATGCTACACAACCCGGCTCCTTCAATGAGCATTCTGTCAATTTTCTCGCTATATCAAGAACCTTATCTCGACAAGATTTCTCTACCTGAATAAAAACATTCAATCTAATCATAACTTTTCAATTTATTCGATACCAGTTTTGAACTGGTAAAAGTAATATATTCTCCTCATAAAAGAGATTGCGAAAAACAAATATAACTAAACAAATTCCTCAATCTCTAATAAACGAAGAGCCGCCTCTGCAACAGATACGGCTCTTCCATCTACTATATTTTAATTCTATTAGAATGGCAAATCATCGGTAGGAGAAGGCGCCAAATCGGGAGCTGCCGGAGCCGGTGGGAACGGAGCTATATCGTTGGGCATCGGAGGCATATCGGGAACACCCTGAGCAACAGGAGCTGACTTTTCTATCTTCCAAGCTCTCACATCGGTGTACCAACGACCATTAAACTCCCTACTTTCAAGATCAAAGCTAACCACGA